>OLGY01000029.1_pt1 | contig 134976 bp, 115 predicted proteins | sample 1605951 | NCBI WGS metagenome assembly OLGY01 (sample SAMN03283280) | human gut metagenome | biome: human-associated habitat; material: feces | host: Homo sapiens | place: Peru | collected 2012
CCTATGACCCTCTGCTTGTAAGGCAGATGCTCTCCCAGCTGAGCTAAGATCCCATATTACTTCGTGTCATCGCTGACACCTTTGTTAGTATACTCAAGTGACCATGTTTTGTCAACAACTTTTTTCACTTTTTTATTTTATTTTTATTGGCCTCCACCAAACAGGTAAATTATGAGATTCACGATGAACAGAATGATGACAACCGGTATAACGATATACCACACGATCTTAAATCCCAGCCAGATCACTCCAAGCACTATACCTATGACAAGTGCAGCCACAAGAATGAGTATTATCGCCGTCAGCACCTTGCCTATCGGTGAACCGAAATCAAGCTTGCCATATGCAAAACTTGTGTTGCCCTCATCGTCAACATTTACATGCCAGCCCTTCTGACTGCTACCGCCGGCTTTGCGGGTTGTGTAGCTCTCTTCATACGAGGAGGACTCTGAATCATAATATCTTCCGCTTGCTCCCTGTCCTTCTGTGTCAATTATTGTCTTGGCGATCAGTCTTGCAGATCCCAGAGATGAACATATCTCCTCCTCTGACTTGCCTGCTTCCTTCTGTTTCTTAAAATAATCCTCATAATAATTTATCGTATCATAATATGTCTGCGTCGAGACATTTCCATCAAGAGCCTTCTTCAGCTCATCCATAAACTCTCTTTTTCGCATATCGCACCTCCGCGCCATTATGTTTTTTATCACTTCATATTGAGATATACAACGACAACTTTGTAATCGCCCATATCTTCCACAACATAATTTATAGACCTTATATTGCCATAATTGTACAGAAATGACAAGTCAAATGTTTCGTCATCTGTATATATAGCGGCTTCCAGCACATTGCTGCCGCCCATCTGTATTCTTATGCCTTTTTTATACTCATCGAACGAATCATAGGTATAAAATCTCTTTTTATAGAAATTATACGCTGTGTCGGCACACTCTCTGTAGAATTGCTTTTCCCATGAGTGAGTCAGTTCCAGTGTGCTGTCATCTACATTCACATAGGTGTGCTTCAGATAGCTGCCCATATCCGGCAGTGAGTCATCCCATGTCAGATCCACATTATACCACTCTCCGCCGAGCTCTATCTGATTCCATGCATGAAGTCCTTCCTCAGTGCTTCCGACAACTATGTCACATTTGACGCCCAGGCATGACATGATTATAAAGAATGCCTCCGCATATCCGTCGCACACGCTCTGATGCATCACCAGCGCTCCATACGCCGTATATGCATCATCATTATTGTCAGGATATCCATAAACACAGTTTTCTACTATATAATCATGCACGGCGATCTCCTTGTCAAAGTCGCTCATGCCATCTGAAATGTTGTCATTTATAAAACTGTCGATCGCCTCATATATCTGCTTCGCCCTTATGTTGTCCTCCGGGATATCCGTTCCTTCTATATATTTCCTGACAGCATAATAATTATCCGACAGTTCATAGTTGAGCTGTATTGCCAGATATCTTCCCGTCTCAATTATTATCCTGTACGTATCCACTGAGCCGTATGCCGAATCTATATATTTGTTGATGTTGTGCACATCACTTTTCGCCACATTACTTACATAATACATACCCGACTCGTCTCCGTCCTCCATATCCTGGACAACGGCCGCCCGGAACTCCACCAGGCCATCAAGCATCTGGCTGCTCTTGATCACATTGAAGAACAACCACCGCACTCCCACCATCATCAGCGAGAGAACAACTACAATACTTATAACTCCAAGAATCTTCTTTTTTGTACCCAAACTTCCTGTCAATCCTCCATCCCTGCTTTGCTGCGGTGATCCGCCTGTATATTTTATCATCTGTACTTTTGCGCCGCAAGCACCAACCACGCATTTCCTGTGGTTATAAATAAACCTTATTTGTGTTGATATGCACACTTTTATGTTGTAAAATGTACGTTGTTTGAAAACTACCTTATAATTTACTCAGTTTTCAACCTAAAACAAAAAAATAACAGAAAAGAGGATTTAATATGGCTCAGCTCTGGGGCGGACGCTTCACAAAAGAAACAGACAAATTAGTATATAACTTTAACGCATCTATTTCATTTGATCAGAAATTCTACAGACAGGATATCCGTGGAAGTATCGCACATGTAACCATGCTCGCTTCATCCGGGATTCTCACAGATGAGGAAAGAGATCAGATCATAGCGGGACTTAAGGGCATACTGAACGACGTGGAGAACGGTTCTCTGCAGATCACTTCAGAATATGAAGATATCCACAGCTTTGTCGAGGCAAATCTCATCGACAGGATCGGCGATGTGGGCAAGAAGCTCCACACGGGACGAAGCAGAAACGACCAGGTTGCACTGGACATGAAACTCTATGTAAGAGATGAGATCGTTGAGCTCAAAGAGCTTATATACAAGCTTCTGACTACTCTTCACGGGCTTATGAAGGAGCACATCGACACATATATGCCTGGCTTCACACATCTTCAGAAGGCACAGCCAATAACTCTGGCTCACCACTTTGGAGCATACATGGAGATGTTCAAGCGCGACTACGACAGAATGAACGATATATACGACAGAATGAACTACTGTCCTCTCGGATCAGGTGCCCTCGCAGGAACCACATATCCGCTTGACAGAGAGCTCACCGCTTCTCTGCTGGACTTCTACGGACCAACCCTCAACAGCATGGATTCAGTTGCCGACAGAGATTACTGCATAGAGCTTCTGTCTGCCATGTCTACCATCATGATGCATCTCTCACGTTTCTCCGAGGAGATCATCATCTGGAACTCAAATGAATATCAGTTTGTTGAGCTTGACGATTCATACAGCACAGGAAGCTCCATCATGCCTCAGAAGAAGAACCCGGATATAGCCGAGCTCGTAAGAGGTAAGGCAGGCAGAGTATACGGCGCTCTCACATCCCTTCTCACTACCATGAAGGGAATACCTCTCGCATACAACAAGGATATGCAGGAGGATAAGGAGCTTACATTTGACGCGATAGACACTGTAAAGGGATGTCTCGCACTGTTCACAGGCATGATCGCTACCATGACAGTCAACAAGCCTCGAATGGAAGCATCAGCCAAGAACGGATTCACCAACGCAACAGACGCTGCTGATTACCTTGTAAATCACGGTGTTCCTTTCCGTGATGCACACGGTATTGTTGGACAGCTCGTTCTCAAGTGCATAGAGGAGAATATCTCCCTCGACCAGCTCAGTCTCGACGAGTACAAGGCTATCTGCCCTGTCTTTGAGGATGACATATATACAGCAATCAGCATGGAGGAATGTGTACAGAAGCGTAACACCATCGGTGCTCCGGGACACACTGCAATGCAGAAGGTGATCGATGCAAATGACAAGTTCTTAACATGGGCTGAGCAGGATTTAACCAAGCACACCAAGGAGTGATTTTTATGAACAATACAACAAAAGCCAAATACGATATGGCAGAAAAGATGCTCAAGGTCGATATCTCTCTTGAGGAGGTTGCTCTTATGACCGAGCTTCCAATGGAAACACTGAAAAAGATACAGCATGACATAGAAAAAGATGGTCTTGTGACCAGACACGATGTAAAGGATGTCGATCTCGGTACAAGCTATCTCATCTGATCATCTCTTCTATCACCATATACACAATATAAATATCCCCGCTGTCTTTGTATTGACAGCGGGGATATTTATATTTCTAATCTACTATTACTTGTCCTCAAGATACCTTCTAAGACTCTTTATCGCATTCTTCTCAAGACGACTTACCTGTGCCTGGGATATACAGATTTCCTCAGCCACCTCCGTCTGGGTCTTTCCCTCAAAAAATCTAAGTCTGACTATATTCTTCTCCCTGTCGCACAGTCTGTCCATAGCCTCTCTGAGGTCAAGATTTTCAACCCACATCTCCTCCTTGTTCTTCCTGTCCTTTATCTGATCCATAATGTACAAGGTGTCTCCACCCTCCTGATACACAGGTTCATACAGTGAGAGCGGCGCCGATATGGCATCCAGCGACATGACTATATCCTCCTTCGGTATACTTATCTCCTCCGCAATCTCCTCTATCGTAGGTTCCTTATCCTTTGTCTTCTGGAGATTCTCCTTGGCATATATCGCCTTGTAGGCTATATCACGCAATGACCTTGATACTCTTATGGCATTGTTATCCCTGAGATACCGTCTGCACTCGCCTATGATCATTGGCACAGCATACGTACTGAATTTGACGTTGAGGCTTCTGTCAAAGTTATCCAGTGCCTTGATAAGCCCTATACAGCCAACCTGGAACAGATCATCAGGATTCTCATTTGAGCTGCCAAATCTCTGGATCACGCTGAGCACAAGGCGGAGATTTCCCTCTATAAACTCCTCCCGGGCAGAGCTGTCTCCCTGCTCCATCCTGTCAAACAGCATGTTCTTCTCATCCTCTGTAAGATATGGTAATTTCGATGTATTTACACCACATATAACTACTCTGTTCAGCGCCATATCATGTCCCTCCACGTGTTATCTGTCTAACACTAGGATTGTCAGATACATGCCAATTTATTCATATATACGCGGTCTAATTCTTTCTGAACTCCTCAAGCTCAAGGCCCTCATTGTGCTGGAGAACCTGATCGATAACCCACTCATTTGCAAACAGGAGAAGCGGATTCCCCTTCATGTCCTTAACCTTCTTGACATCACTCACACGCTTGAGCTTTGTCACGTCTATGGTAGGATCCTTCACCCATCTGATATAGTTATATGGTATCGGCTCAAGCCTTATCTCACAGCCGTACTCGTTCTCAAGTCTGTACTTAAGAACATCAAACTGAAGCACACCTACAACTCCGACTATGATCTCCGAAAGTCCCGCAGTGTACTCCTGGAATATCTGTATAGCACCCTCCTGGGCAATCTGGGTTACACCCTTGACAAACTGCTTACGCTTCATGCTGTTGAGCTGAACGACCCTGCAGAAGTGCTCCGGTGCAAATGTAGGGATACCCTCATACTCAAACTTCTTTCCGCCTGTTGTGAGTGTATCTCCGATTGAGAACAGATCAGGATCAAATACACCTATAACGTCACCGGCATACGCCTCGTCGACGATCTTCCTGTCCTGAGCCATAAGCTGCTGTGGCTGGGAAAGCTTGATCTTTCTCTTGCTGGCAGCATGATATACCTCCATGCCCGCCTCGAATTTACCTGAGCATATTCTCATAAATGCGATTCTGTCTCTGTGAGCCTTGTTCATATTTGCCTGGATCTTGAACACAAAAGCTGAGAACGGCTCTGTTACAGGATCTATGATTCCCTCCGATGAATTACGTCCGAGAGGAGGTGTAGTCATCTTAAGGAAATAGTTCAGGAACTGCTCTATACCAAATGTATTCAACGCAGAACCAAAGAATACCGGTGAGAGTTCTCCGGCTCTAACCTTATCTATATCCATCTCTTCAGTGGCACCATCTATAAGCTCTATCTCCTCGTTGAACTGATCAAAGAGATATGGGCCGACAAGCTCCTTGAGAGCTTCATCGTCAATATGATAATCTGTCTCCTCCGCTTTCTTGGCTCCACCTGTCGATATAGCCTGGAACGTGGACACTATCTTAGTCTTTCTGTCATATACACCTTTGAACTCTTTTCCTGAACCTATAGGCCAGTTGACAGGGCATGTCTTAATACCGAGAACAGTCTCTATGTCATCGAGAAGCTCAAATGTGTCCCTTGCATCTCTATCCATCTTGTTTATAAATGTGAATATAGGGATATGTCTCATTACACATACCTTGAAGAGCTTTATGGTCTGAGCCTCAACACCCTTGGACGCATCGATCACCATGACTGCAGAATCCGCAGCCATAAGTGTACGGTAGGTATCTTCCGAGAAATCCTGATGTCCAGGTGTGTCAAGTATGTTTATGCAATATCCGTCATAATTGAACTGCAGAACAGACGAGGTTACCGAGATACCTCTCTCCTTCTCTATATCCATCCAGTCCGACACTGCATACTTGGAATTTGCCTTTCCCTTTACAGATCCCGCTGTGTTTATCGCACCACCAAAGAGCAGAAACTTCTCTGTGAGTGTGGTCTTACCTGCATCAGGATGTGAAATTATGGCAAATGTCCTTCTTCTGTTGATCTCTTCTCTTAACTTGTCATCCATTATCTTTTCCTCATATACAATTTATTGATTCTTATTCTTCAGAACGTCCCTGTTCTTCTGAGCCCAGAGCATCAGCGACTGTATATTCACAGACATCTTCTCAAGCTCCTCAAGGACAGCGTCAAAAGCTGCAACCTCGGTCTCATCGACTATTCCATCTGCGGTGATCTCTATAAGCTGCTCAGATATATCTTCCATCTTCTTGGAAGATCCGAGGAACTGAAGTATAAGTCTGTCAAGGCTGTCCGCATTTATCGGCTTCACAGTCTCTTTTCCTATAGGACAATCACCTGAACAATAGCTGTTACAGAGTTCAGGGATGTCATATGCCTTTGACATGGAAAGTACCTCCTCAGGATACGGAACTACTGTGCCAAGCTCTATCCTTGAAAGCCTTGTCCTGTCTATATTTAGCACCTCTGCACTCTTCTCCCTGCTTGTAAGGTTATCGTTCACCTTAGACGCATTATATCTTGCGACATAATATTTATTGTTAAGCGCCTTTGTAGCTTTTTTACTCATTTTTTTCTCCTTATGTAGTTCTTCCTAATACACCTAATTACACATAATAACACACAATATCAGCCGAATCAATCATCTTAATATCCGGTGAAAAAGTTCCACCAAAGGACGCGCAGAGTGCAGCTATAAAGTCTACATTCTTATCTTCATCCACATGTGCTGGAGCCGCTATTTCATCCATATTCATATGACCACCACTCTCAACCCTGCAGATGGCATAATTGCCCAGCCAGATATTTTTCTCCGCCATATGCCGGTTATCCATGACCATTTGCTGCTCCTCATCCTTCATGAGTATACCGGTTCCGGTCATCTTGCTGTACGCCTCACGCCTTGTCCACACACATGTGCTGTATATATCCGGGCGTGCACACGACATTACATATTTTTTGTCCTCATCCGAATACAGACGGTTGACTATGCTGTCAGGTATCCTTCTGATCCTCTCAACGTCTATACCGCACGGCTCTGTGCCTATTACAACCGCCACGCATCCCTCGGTATGGCTTATCGAGAACTGAACGTCCATTATAAACGGCTTTCCCGCCTTATTCTTCTCATATGTGACCAGGCGTTCATCGATCCCGGCACACTCCTCAAGAGCATGGGCAAGCAGGATTCCCGCTGCAAGACTGGCATTCCTGTCCTCCCGTCTTCTGAGGCGTTCCACCTTACTTCTTCTGTATTCCGAGACTTTTTTCAGACATCTGCTATACGTTTCGTCATCAGCAAACGCCTCCGTGTCCATTATATATGCTCTGTACCCGTTAAAAGATTTATTCAAATCCATTTCCATCTCTTTCTTCAAAATACGCCATTGTCATAACAACAATACAGCCCCTTAATACTCGCATATTAAAGGGCTGTATAAACTAACCTATATTGTGACAAAATCAGGGAAGCTCTTCATATCCTTGTTCACCTCATCAATATGAAGTCCCTTGTAATCATATACTGCATTGTAAGCCATCTGCATCTCCATCGCACACTGCATCATGGATACCGGAACACCGACAAAAATATCATCAATGGAAATCTCTATCTCGCCCGGATTGAGCGTTATGGAATCCTCCTTCTCGTTGTAAGGTGGAGCCATCAGTATCGCTTTGACCGCCTTGCTGAAATATGGCATCACATTTGGAACCGATATATATTTCTTTGCAAGCAGCTTCTCCTTATATCCATCAGCAAGAACACACAGAGGCTGTTCCTCTGATATATCATCCACAAATGCTCTGGCTGCCTCCTCCATGATGGATGTTCTCCTGTCGTTGATCGGAGATCCATACATAACATTGAGATCCTGCTCTGTGAGCTTCTTATCTGCAAATGCCACTGTGAACATCTTCTCAGGGCCATATGCTCCAACACCGGAAAACAGCTCTCTGTATATCTTCTCCATCTCATCCTTAACAGGAACAACTCTTCCACTGTCTATGTTGGATTCGTTGTCCAGCATGAGTTTGATGATTCCTGTCTCCATCTCCTTTATCCTTCTGGATGTAACATAATCAGTAGGAAGGAATTCATGTCTCTTAGCTTTCTTGAGTATATTGCCAACAGCCTTATCACCATTGTTCGCCAGATCTTCGATGGAATTCTTCAGATCCTCTCCAAACTGTGAATATATCTCGTCAAGTCTCTCTGCCCTCTGCTGAAGCCATCTAAGTGTATCTCCAAACAGATCCTGTGCATCAAGTTCATCTATAAGCTTTGTTCTCTCCGCAGCAAGCGCTTCCTTGATACATGCTTCGAAATATCCATTCTCAGTCTCCCTCTTCGCTGAAGGGAAAGTGAAGAATCTCTTCGCAACAATAGTCTTGATTGAATCAATGATCCTGGTATATTCACCGGACGGTGTATAGTCCTTCATCATCTTTTCAAGCTTTCTGACCTCAGCCATCATACCCTTTGTTGAGTCCGTGACTCCGGCACTCGGAGCACCTATGACATCTATCGCACCATATGGGCCAAACTCCTTCATGTATTTGGATATCACATCATCAAGTGAACTCCAAAGCTTGTTCTTCATCGACTTTATGATAACCGGAAGTTCCTTCTCAAAGTTCTCCATCTTCTTGGCAAAGCCCTCTCGAAGACCATCCGTATTCTTCTTTATCATCTTATATGTAGGCTTGGTGATCTGACCATACTGTATGAGACCGTTCACGGCAAGTTTGATATCCTCACCCTGCTCCTCCTGCAAGAATACAGTGAGCTCTGTGAGTACATTCTTGATATCCTCCTCGGCATTGCCCTCCTTGAACGGAGATCTGAACAATCCCTTATATGCCTGGGAAAACAGATCATTCTCACACATATTCTCTATCTCTTTGATAGGAATATGGTAGTCAGCCTCGCTTACTACCTTGTAATAGCAGTTTGACTTCTTGATATTCTCGTCACTGTGCTCCATCTTCCAGTTCGTGATGGAATATCCCTCATTCTCAAAAAATACATCCCTGAGAAGCTTCCTGTCGTTCTCCACGTCATTGTTGCCAATGAACTTGTTGCTGGCTAGCCTGTAGAGGAAGCTTGCTGTATCCCTTGTGATGTATCCCTCAGGTATGTAGCCCTGTTCGTCCTTTCTACCTGATACAAGCATGCAGGCATCAAAGAGATTCTCCCTGATGACCATCTTGTTTGACTTACTGATAAATGTATAGTTGTCGTCCTTCTCGGAGAGCTTCATATAATAATCAACTTCCTTGAGGGTCGCACATCCATTTGCATTGAGTCTCGCCACAAGCTCTGTATCTTCATATACAGCCTTATGACCGAACAGTACATCCGGTGTGAGCAGGCAACCGCCAATCCTCAGATTGTTCCACTTCTTCGCCTTGCCATACGCACGTATGTTATATGCGACATCTGAGAGGATTCCACTTCCGGTTCCTCCGGCGATTCCGGATACGATCAGAACATCGACTGTTCCCTCCGTTGTCTTGTCGTATACATCCTGAAGCTTATCAAAAAGAAGCATTCTGACATCCGTATATGCATTCGAGAACATCAGACGTCCAATCTGTCTGTTCCCCTTTGCTCCGTCTCTTCCTATCGTGATAGCCGGGAATTCAGGATCCATCCAGTTTGCAAGATTCTCATGGATCGGATTCTTCTGGATTCCATTCTCCAGAACATTCTCAATGTCCGGTCTGTATATACTGATAACCTCAAGGGCATTGAAACCGACCCCCTCCTTGCTATCCTCTATGGTAGCCTCCATCTCAGCTATGTCTGAATCTATCATAAGGAAATGAATGTTGTCCTCGGGTGTGATGTTGTCCATCAGCATACCCTTCAGCGCACAAACGGTCCTGCCTCCAAGTCCCCCAAGACCTATAACGAGCAGATTCTTGTTGAATCTGTTCTCATGACTTATACGTCCAAAGACACGTATGTCTTTTAATTTGCTAAACTCCTCTTTTTGAGTATCAATAAGTATCATAGATTATGCCTCTCCTTATTATGCACGTACACTTCTTCCCCCATAGCAGATTTTCTGTACCTGAAAACCCACATTTTCAATTTATCACTATTCTTATTGATTTTCAACAAAAAGCATTATTTTATTTGGCATTTTTTCTGAAATTTGACATATTTAAGCAATAAACACGATCTACTTATCTGTCAATTTTACCCTGTCTCCCACGATCTCAAAGCAGCCAAAGCTCTTGAGAAAGCTTGAGAACTTACTGTATCCATATTTCTTTATGCTGAAACCAGGGATGATATTCTTAAGTTCTGTATTCAGTAGTCCCATATTGTACGTAGTATCAGAATTCTCCGTGAGAAGTCTTACTATACGCAGCTTGACAGCACTTTTTGGATCAATATGATTCTTGATGGACACAAATTTCTGTCTGCCGCTGTCTATATCCAGATCATCAAATTCCTCACTGAGAAATGTTGACAGCTTTGAATATCCATAGTTTCTCACATCGAAGTCAGGATATTTGTTCACAAGACGGCTTCCGATCTCGCCCATATGAGTCTTCTTATCCTTGTCGTCGTTCTCGTCTATTATATTGTAAACAGTCTTCTTTATATCTCTTATACTTGTGATGTACGACTCATCCACAGCTGCAGCCTCAAGTACGGCATTCTTCGATGCCGGCTTGTTGAGATCCTCCGTCACCAGTGAATCAAGGATCTTGAAGCTCGTACATGCACTCACAAACGCTTTGGGCGTCTTTCTTTCTCCCATTCCAATAACCTGTTTTCCAGCCTCTCTGAGTCTTGATGCAAGTCTTGTAAAGTCGCTGTCACTTGTAACAAGACAAAAACCATCAATATTACTCGTATACAGCAGATCCATAGCATCAATTATCATTGCCGAATCTGTTGAATTCTTGCCTGTAGTATAAGAAAACTGCTGGACCGGCTGTATCGAATATGATAACAGGCAATCCTTGTCCCATCCGTTCGTATTTCTTGACCAATCCCCATATATCTTTCTCACTGTTATTGATCCCAGTCTTGAAAGTTCATCAAATATACTTTCGATATATTTTGCTGATACATTCTCTGAATCTATAAGTATTGCATATTTGCTCGATATCTCACTTGATATTTCCTCCATATATGTTCTCCTTTCACACCTGGTATGGAACAGGTACTAATAAAAATCACGATTGATTCATCTCTACAGCCTGCTCACATCTGTATTAAAATTTTCAGCCCCATCCTGAAAATATTCGCATGTCAGCTTAACTACAGTTCCGGAAAGCATGAATATCGCAATAAGGTTAGGTATTATCATAAGTCCGTTGAACGTATCTGCTATATCCCACAACAGACCAAGATCCATAGTTGCACCGATAACGGCTACAAACGCATACACAACCATGAACGGCTTGATAAGCCTGCTTCCAAACAGGAAGCCAACACACCTAGAGCCGTAAAGTCCCCATCCAAGTATGGTTGAAAATGCAAAACAGCACAGAGCCACAGCCGTAAATATTGATATCCAGTTACCATATGTTGCAACAAAGCCATTGATAGTAAGATCAGCTCCCGCTGCCTGTCCGTAAGCTACCTCTGTTCCGCTGCACAAAATTACAAGTGCTGTAAGTGTACATATAACTATAGTATCGATGAACACCTCAAATATTCCCCAGAGTCCCTGCTGTACAGGATGCTTTACATCAGAACACGCATGTGCGATTGATCCTGTTCCAAGGCCGGCCTCATTTGAAAAGATTCCTCTCGAAACACCCTTTCTCATGCTGAGAAAAAGGCTTCCAACCACTCCACCGGTCACTGACTTCGGATTGAATGCACCCTCAAATATAGATGCAAATACGCCTGGAACACTCTTGATATTTATAAACACAAGGATCACCGCCATGATGATGTACATAGCCGCCATGAATGGCACCAGCTTCTCTGTCACACTTCCAATTCTTTTGATTCCCCCTATCAGGATAAGTGCAACCAATATGGCTATAATGATACCTATCACAAGATTGATGGTAAATGTATTGTTTCTGTCAGCCAGATTATAATTAAAAAGTGCTGAGTCAATAGCCGTCGTTATGGTATTTACCTGTGTCGCATTTCCAGTTCCAAAAACAGTGAGTATTCCGAGAACAGAATATGCTATGGCAAGGAAATATGCCTTCTTGCCAAGACCGTTCTTGATATAGTACATTGGTCCGCCGACCCAGTCACCATTTGCATCCTTCTCACGGTAAAACACTGCAAGCACAACCTCTGCGAACTTTGTTCCCATTCCGAGAAGTGCTGATATCCACATCCAGAATACCGCACCTGGACCACCTATAGCAATGGCTCCTGCAACTCCGGCTATATTCCCGGTTCCAACAGTTCCAGCCAGCGCAGTACAAACAGCCTGGAAAGGACTGATGGCTCCTTCTGATGGCTCCTTCTTATTGAATATTCTTCCAAACGTATGCCTGAACGCGTATCCAAACTTTGTAAACTGGACACCACTGTTTCTTATGAGAAGCCACAGTCCAACACCCACGATACATATCATGGACGGAACTCCCCATATAAAATTGTTCACCGATGAATTCACTTCAGTAATAATCTTAAGTAATTTCTCCATATCTGCTTTTCTCTTTTCATTCTTTTTTTTACATATCAAGTATAATTTTACAATATAAACTGCACATTGTGCAAGAAAAACGCGTATATATCCCGTACAGTCCCGACAGCAATCACAATACCTATCTGCTTTTCGGACTATTTTTTCACACAAAATAACGGAGGCGATTATTTATACCGCCTCCGCAATCATATATTATTTTAAGGTACTTTTATATCATACTGCCACTATCCTTACTCTCTGTTTTTCAGAACCTCGGCCGGCACGATCTTGTTAAGTCTGCCAACAAGAACTCTATTGATTATAAAGTACAGAACAATTATTCCGCAGTAGAGTACAACCCAGAGCCATGGAGCAAATGTCAGCTTGACACCGCAGTTTACATTTGACACCAGAGAAGGATACACTGCGCTCATTATGAGCTTTGCAAGTGGCAGACATATGGCTGCTCCGATTGCGATTATAAAGAAATTGCCATCCAGATACAGCTTTCTGATCTCCTTCGTCCTGAAACCGAACACCTTTATCAAGGAAATCGAGAATGCTGATCTGTCTATCATGACCTTCATCATCAAATACATGACCACTACGAATATAAGTATCGAGATAACAACTATCATAACAACCATACTCCTCATCTGATCTGCAAATATTCCAGCAGCCGACTCTATATCGGCCTTTGTTGTGGTTGCGTAAAGTCTTGCAGGATCAACCCCCAGGTCCTTGTCTGCAAATACTACATTGTACTCATCACTTCCAGCTCCGAACAGCCCCCTTGCATCATCTATAGTCATGAAAACATAAAATGCCGGAGTATACTGTGTCACACTATCCACTGTAAAACCATAATCTATATCATTCTCCTCGTCGTGGAGCACGATTTCGTCACCCACACCACAACCATATTTCTCAGCAAATGATGATGATATGGCAACTCTGTTCTTGCCATCCTTAAGGTCAACATCAAAATACTTAGTATTCTTTGAAAGTCCAAGAACTGTCACATCCCAGTTGTAACCGTATACCTCTTTCTTCAAAGTCTTAGCATACGCTGCCTCACCGCCCTCTGGAGGATTCTCTGTAGGATATTTGTATGTATACATATATTCATAGTGGGTATCCTCCACATTCTGCTTCTTGACCTTTGAACAAAAAGTTGCAGTGTTAAGGCTTAACATCAGGCATATAAGGGCTATGAACATTCCGATCACAACCGTTAAACCTGTTCTCATCTCTCTAAGCATCTGCCTTACTCTGAATCTTCCGACAAATCCCATGTCTCCGAGATTTACATTACTGCCATTTGGCTGCTTGACCTCATTTTTTATGAGTGAAAGAGCCGTCTGTGAGAGCTTCTTTCTGATAACGAAGTAGTTCACTACTATCGCTGCCAGTGGAGGCATCACGATACCGTACACTATAAGAATCGGCGGAATTTTTACATCCATAGCAGGAATCGAATAATACGCATATGCATCTGCCATCTGAACAGGGATTCCAACATTGCTTATTCCGATCAGGAAACCGATTATGCCTGCAACTGTTGTGACTATGACCGGAAGTGTAAGGTAGTGCATCATGAGATCTCTTCTCTTGACACCCAGGGCATAGAGCGCACCTATGACGCTGCTCTCCTTCTCTATTCCATGTACAACGAATACCGATATGACATATGTGAACAGAAGCATGAGCAGCACACCGAAGAAATATCCCGCCTGTACATTGATCTGCTGGTCATCAGCGGCTCCGCCTGTTCTCGGATTATCATCACTTGTCACAAATGATGTAATATTTGCAAGATCTGTGTCGTAATCCTTGAGGAATGAATCCGTCTCCTTCTTGAGCTCTGCCACTCCATCCGCAAGCTCATCCGAGCCATCCTTTGCCTCTGCAGCTCCGTCGGTATACTCCTTAATACCGTCCTTGAATGCCTTGATGCTGTCAATGTCACTCAGGGCACTTTCAATGCTCATCGCTACTACTCCGCCCTGACTGTCGGCGATCTTCTTCATCTCATCACTGTAATTATCCTCTGTAAGCTCTGCATCCAAACCATACGCTGAGAGAGATGATGACGCTTGTTCAAGATATGCATCAAACAGCTCCTGTGCCGCATTATTCAGCTTTCTGTTGTTATCAGTGAGTTCTCCAAGTCCATCTGCAAGCTCATTTGCACCTGACTTAAGTTTCTTTATGCCATCCTTGAAATCGTTTATGGCTGCGCCAGTTCTATCCCAGTATTCCTGGAAATACTCATCATCTATTCTGTCTGTGTCAACCTTAATGTCCTCAAGAGCGTCCTTCACATCATCGCATGTGGTCTTGCCCTTAAGTCTGAACGCATAAAGATAAGTCTCTGTCTTAACACTCTCTCCTGTTGCATGAAGTTTATCATATGCACCCTCTGTAACGAATACTGTTCCAAACACCTTGCTGTCGACAACTGTATCTGACATCTCCTTGAAAAGGGCATTGTAATCAGGGGATGTTCCTATCCCTGTTACCTTGAAATCATTTCCAGCTATCTGTATCGTATCTCCAACCGACACATCATTTACCTGGCTGAATCTCTTCTCAACAACTATCTCATCATCAGCCTCTGCCAGTCTTCCCTCATCACATTCCACAAGATCTATATTCTTCCTGTTGGCAAATGCCCTGAGAGTCTTGCCATCCATGACATCGTAATCCTCGTAGAACATCTGCTCAACCTCAGTACCCACATCCTCAAGCCGGGATATCTCTTCATCGCTCAGTGGAACGAATACGGAAAACTGACCATCCTCTATCTTATTTGCCTCGTCATGTGTCTCGCCATTGTCAATGATAGTTGCTCCCGCACCTATGAGTGAGACAACGACATACATGCCTATAATGATAAGAAATGCAAGTGCTATGTATCTGAACACATTCTCCTTCAGATCCCTCAGAACCCTTTTTCTCAAAACCTTCTGCATATTACAAATCCTCCAATTCTGACGCAGGAACTCTCACTTCGTTCTCATACTCCTTGCTTATAAGGCCATCCTTTATGAAGATAACCTTGTGCACCATGTTCTTGATGGAATTGTTATGTGTTACTATCAGCATGGTCGTTCCATACTTCGCATTTATTTTCTCGAGAAGAACAAGAATATCTCTGGATGTCTTGGAATCAAGAGCTCCTGTCGGTTCATCACAGAGAAGGAGTTTGGGATTTTTCACCAGAGCTCTCGCTATAGCACATCTCTGCTGCTGTCCACCTGAGAGCTGTGAAGGGAACTTGTTCTGATGCTCCGTAAGTCCCAACGTCTCGATAAGGTCATCCATAGAAAGCGGATCATCTGTCAGATACTCACATACCTGTATGTTCTCTCTCACTGTGAGGTTTGGAACAAGGTTATAGAACTGGAATATGAATCCCAGATTATCACGTCTGTAGTCCGCGAGCTGGTCGCTTGTCATACCAAATATCTCTGTACCATCAACCTTTATCGAACCCGAATCCATATTGTCAAGACCACCTATACAGTTGAGTAGGGTTGACTTACCTGAACCTGACGTTCCCTGTATAACACACATCTGTCCTTTTTCAACACCTGTGTTTATACCTTTAAGCACCTGCACATAGCTTCCACCCTCTCCATAGCTCTTCTTTACTCCTGACACTTCCAAATACATAATTTTTCCTCCTTTATGATATCCTCGTTGTTCTAATTTTCATTTACTTTATTTTTTATAGCAATCCATTACACTTTAGTGACTATTCAAATGTTCATTTGCATACATAACGCCGTTATGGTTTAAGTCTTTTTTTAGGTCTCCCCTGTAATTCGGAAGACCTGTAATAAGACATAATGGGAATTTGATTCCCCTGTACCAAATTTTTCATTTTACTTTTTTCAATTTTCTATTCCGGTCAAATCTTATTCTGGATCCTGCCACGGCTTAACCAGGCCATACCAGCCTGAGATCAGATATTTCATACCAGTCTCAACGAACTTCTGGGCATCCTCCTCATTGTCAATATGTGTCACCATGAATATAAACATATCAATCTGTGAATGAGACATCCAATGTACCACATTCCTGTCAACCATCGGTGTTCCATAAGCCCTGCACATCTCCTCACATATAAATGCATTATGTGCATCCATCTGATCCACCATGTTGTCCGGCATGCTCTCCATACTGGATCCCTGTGACTTCGTGAGCACGAGAAGTACTTCATCTCTATGTTTATATAGCTCATGCACAATATTCCTGGCTGACTCAAAATCACCGCCCTCATTATGGTCTGATGCCATGCCGTTGTTCATCTCTTCAACTTCTAATGAAAAATGTTCAGTCAACGCAGCATTGAGACTGTCCATCATATGTCCCACAACATTGCAGAACAGATCATCCTTATCCTTGAAAAAGAAATACAGTGCTCCGGTTGTCACTCCCGCATTCTGACATATATTTCTGAGTGACGCACCCATAAATCCTTTGTCCATGAATTCTTTCTTGGCACACTTTAGAAGTACCTTTCTCGTCTCGCTGTCATTCTGCATTTTCTTAGTCATAAACCTCACCCATTTAATTATAACAAAATAACATAACGGTGTTACGTTACGTAACACCGTTATGTTAAATCACATTGATTATTTTGTCAACTATTTTATTTCTTATACATATCTCTATAAATTCTGTCTATAGTATCATCACGACTCAATTTATCATACAGATAATAATCAGAATCTGATTTAAATGATCCATACACATCCTCAGATTCCAATATCGGTGCCATAACCGACAATTTGTCGCTGTTTTCTTTTCTCATAGCATCTGCCTGGACCTCAAACCCAGTCAGCATATCATGCTCATCAAGAACAGCAAGTGCCGAACTACTGATCGGAACACCCTTTTCTGTTCCCTGTGTTAAAGTCATCTCCTCACTGTTCAACAGGTAATTCAACAATTTTGCGGCCGCTTCTGGGTGTTCAGTATTATTACTTATCGCATACATTGTTGCAGGTTTAACAAACCAGCCCAAAGATTTTGCGCCAGGCTCACATATGTATTCGCCTACTTTTACATCATACCCATTTTCCTTCAAAGGATCACAATATCCTCCTGCATCACTTACCCACGCAAGAGTGCCGCCAACCTCACCGCTGGCAAAAGAATTCCTGTTAAATGAATCTAGAGACATTAAGACTTTTTTATCAAGTAGTTCTTTATAAAAATCCAACATATCTCCTATCTGTTCCTTATTCAAATTCAATGTACCATCAGATTTGACCGGATCATTTCCGGTTGTCTGTATATAATGTGAAAGCAGCATAAAAAACAAAGATTTTTTAGTCATACCCAGAGGATATACCCCATCTTTACTCATGATTCTGGCTGCATCAAACAAGTCATCCCATGTTCTGGGAATACTAAGTCCATATGAGTTCCAAAGAGTCTCATTATAATAAAAAGTCTCCGTATTGAATGCAATCGGAATAGCATTTAATCTTCCATTTTTTGTTCCAAAGGCAAGCTCTTCTTTAGTGTAATTTTCGAAATCAATATAATCCGAAAGCGTATTAAGATCATAAAAGCCAGATCCGTCAGAAGAATATGTATCAAGCCAGCCATAATTTATGAGCATAACATCCGGAGTTTCCTGCGACTTCATATAAATATGCTGTCTGTTCTCATATCCATTCCACACACCATATTTGCATACAACGTTTATTTCCGGATTTTCTTTTTCAAATATATCAACAGCATCCAGCGTGTACTGGTTTCTATTATCATCGCCCCACCAGGAATATTCTATAGTTATCGTATTCCCGACAGCCATATCCTTTTTTTGCTCTCCGCATCCACCAATTACAAAAAGCATAAAAAGCATCATCAATACCGATAATTCTCTTTTGTGATTCTTAATTACGTGTTTCATCTGCTTCACCTCTGATCAGTCCTGATTTTCCACGAACCAGCTATACTGACTTTTTCCGTTTCTCTTTGATTTATACAAAGCAGTATCAGCCTTCTTCATCATGCTTTCATAATCAGATGAGTTCTCTCCGTCTACGATATAAACGCCAGCTGATAATGAAAGATTACATTCAGTATATTGTTTCGAAATCGTTCTGGCAAAATCCTCAACCAACAGTCTCAGCTCAAATTCCATTTTCTTTCTCACATTTTCCAAAGTCCATCCATTAAACTTCCTGTATACGGCAAACTCATCACCACCTACGCGTCCAATCACGGAGTCTGCACCAAGCATTTTTGTGAAGAGTTCAGCAGTTTTAGACAGAACCACATCCCCTTCTCCATGACCCAAAGTATCATTTACCTTTTTAAAATTATCCATATCTATCATTATAAACACATGTGTGACTGTTTCAGACTTTTCTTCAAGATAGGATCCAACAACTTCGCCAAACGAAGCCTTATTCATAATTCCTGTAAGCTGGTCATATTCAGCCTTTTGCTTTAATTCCTCAATAGCTCCGGAGACAGGTGTATATATTCTTTTCAATACAATACTTCCTGTCACAACAACCAATAAAGCCAATACGAGAGTTGCTACAAGTGAATACAATATCAATCTCCCAACTTCTTTGAATATCTCAGATTCACCTATGTACGACACTACTCTCCAGCCATTTGAACACTGTGCTACGGATATAACATATCCATCCGAATTTGTCTGATATTCGAAGTCGTCATTTTTCTTTGAAAGATTTACTTCAATTTTTTCCCCAACGCATTTTGCATTATTTGAATACATAACTTCCTCGGAATCATTTATAAGACATACCCTCATATCCTTGAGTTCATGACTTAAATTCACCACCGAACTTAGTTCCCTGCTATAGAAAGAAGTTACGATAACAGCATTTTTATTAAGTTTCTTGACATAGAAAAGCCTGTCTGGACTGTTTGAATAATCAAAAAACCAACCGGACATTGTCTTCTCGTCATTTATATGTTCGGTAAAATATGTATATATCCCTCCATCTGGGAAAGTCTGAAGTGTTGTGTTGGAAATCCATCCCACGCTCTTGTCATTGGAATATACAACACCAAAATCTGTAAAATTATCAAGCACACCAAGATCACTTATCCTATTCTGAATCGCCGCTTCCTGCTGTATTCTTGTAAATTCATCCAGACTATCATCTGTGGCATCATACTCACACAGCTGATCATCGGAGAAAAAAAGAGCCACTGTATCTTCTATACCGACAAGATAATTGTCGACGTTGTATTCAAGCTGTTGGTTGTTAGACGATATAAGATTCACTATCTTGCTTTTCATATTATCAACTGCCTGTTTTGTTATGATAAAAGATATCATACCTGCCGTGGCAACAACAGCAGCCAGGAAGATGATAGCAAATCTCCTCCTGGCTCTTTTTATCTCATATTCAGTTCTGTTCTTGCTGCTCACAGACATAACTTTTCCCCCATGTTATATACATAGCTATTATATAACAACTATTATTGATAAATTGTCAATCTTTTTTCTCAATATCCCGGCTCTGTTTTATTTCTTTCAATATTCTATCCGTCAGGGAATTGATTGTCTGCATCTCCTCGGTGTATCTGTCATCTATAAGGCTCACCACATATGACATGGACGGTGACTCGCTCATCTCCATCATCAGGAATATCCAGCCATTTCTGTTGAGTATTTCGGTCAGCTCATCCTTGAAATACTCACACATATTCTCCAGTGTGGGATTTATCATGTCAAACGGCGCTATCTCATTCAATGTCTTGTCCTGATATCTGCTCAGAAATTCTTCAACTCTGTGCTCAAGATGATGGAACTTTACAGTCTCATCTCTTCCCTTGACAACATTTATGACGATCTCCCAGGTGTGAGGATGTACCTCCCCAAGTACTCCATTTTTATATATTCCATGTCTGGCATTGAGGTAGAATTTGAATTTATATTGTCTGAATCTCATCTGTTCTTATCCTCCCCATAAAATACTTTTCTAGGATCATCACCGTCTATGACAGCTCTGAGTTCTGTTCTAATATCGGCCCCCGCTTCATTTGCCGAGGTTCTTTTCCAGCTTTCAAGCATCTTATCACGTATCTGTTCAGCCGTTGACATATCTGTCATATACATAAGCACAACAAAATTGCCCTTTGACATTTCTGCGGTCACATGATTAGATCCCATGCAACCCTTTATGAAATCCATTATCCTGAATATCTCATCTCTTGAAAAATAGCGATCTCCCATCTGAACACTTATGAACAAGAAAGTGATCGGATAAAGTTCCGGATCTGTCGATTTTGAGAGCAGAGAGTCCACAATCTCCATATCGTAATATCTGCCTGATCTTTTATCTGCAGGTTCAATATCCTTCTGCCTTAACTCTTCCTCATAGCTTTCTGTAAGTCTCTCATATTCATCGAATTTCTCATTTCTCGCTGTAAGTTCATCTTCTAATCTTTGAACCTTTCTGCCCATATGCCCTATCCTGCCGGCATATTCTATCACCATGCCGCCAAGAACAAGGAAGGCTGCTATCACAGCTATTACGATATAGAATTCAAAATCATTCACTCCGTACGACGAAAGCACATATGACCTGTCAGCATATATCCCGACAACGTAACCAGATCCGGCAATAGCAACCGTACTGACTATTCCCTTCTGTTCGCTCATATATTCATCCAGCCCAGATGCAGTCATGTTAGACAGTTCCGCCGTGGTTGCCGTATCCTTGATAAATATGATATCATCCGCTTTTATAAGAAACGCCCATTTCGAACCGGATATATCAACTACTTCATTGATGACCGACTCCATATCTTCCTCACTCAAACCTTCCAGTCTCTCAGCCAGAATATATACCATCTGCGACTGGTCGTCCTTATATTCTGCAAGAATATTGTCTCTATTGGTCTTCATGTGATAACCATAGTATATGGTTTCCAGAGCTATCATAAACAAAACAACAGCACAAGCTGCCACTACTCTTCCTCTGTATGTCTTATTCTTTTCAGCTTTCCTGCTCATGACATTTGCTCCTTCCTGTCACCTTGTACGCCAACTTCCCAAGCCAGCAGAAGTCATGCTTTATGATGCTCCACGCCGTCTGTCTCTCCTCGCTGAAATTTTGCATTTTCCAGCTTCCCTTGGACTTCATGGAGTTGATTATTCCTGCAAATCTGAACCAGAACACGACAAAATTGTACAGAGGAAGCAGGAATACAAGATACCATTTTCTCATGTAATATCTTTTGAGTTGTTTAAACGGACTCAGGAAAAGACTTATACATATATATAGCAGTGTTGTGGTAAACACATACAAAAGATACATGATTATGACCGAATCTATGATGAGCGCAAACGGATAATCCTGGAATATTCCAAGGCATATCAGTGCAAAGTACCATATCATACGCGGGAATGCAAATGTGTGATCGAACATAACCAGTCTCACAATGAAGTCAGAGAAAAATCCACGCACAGCGTTCATCCTGTTCTTCATGAACATGTGGACAACCTCTATCTCACCCCTCTGCCATCTCTGTCTCTGTATATATAGTCTATTCATATCTTCTATCGGATCAACATAGAATATAGCTTCACTGCACAGAGCTACCTTATCTCCAAGCACATCTCTTATCTGAAACGTTACATGGGTGTCCTCGCACACAGTATCCGTATTGTACATATTAGTCTTCATGATAGTTGATCGTCTGAATGCTGAGAAAGCACCTGACAAAGTAAATATATTGTTGAACTCCGACTGGAAATTTCTGCCAGCAAGGAACGCCTGACAGTATTCAAAGAACTCCAGCTTTCTAAGCAGTCTGAGCCCAAATCTGTCAGTGTCATCGACCATTTCTGGGTTGGTCATGATCGTACCGGTCATGCAGTCTATGTCATGATTTCTCTCGAATTTGGTCACCATATTCCTGATTGCATCTCTCTGGAGCACACCATCACTGTCTATGTGTATGATGTATTTGCCGTAGCTGTTGAAAAGCCCCAGGTTGAGAGCCTTAGACTTGCCCTGTTTTGAATTTACCCAGTTCATTGTCAGATCTGGGAATTCCTCCTGACATTTGCAGAATACATCAAAGCTCCGGTCCGTACTCATATTATTTACAACAAGTATATATATCTTGCTGTTAGGATAACTTGACGCATCTATGGAGCTTATACATCTGTGAAGGCTATGTTCCTGATTATACACAGGTATGATAAGTGTTATCTCCGGTGAAAAGTTGATCGCCTTCTCCTTCCTCGACACCAGTTTCTTCTTTATCAGTATGAAGAAATTGCCTATAGTCGGTATGATCTCCATGACGATCGGTATGATGACCCAGGCTGCCCAGAAAAGTATGGAGCTATGAAATATCTGCGTTATCAGTGTCATATCTGAAACCTCCTACCTTCTGTCTGATGATCTGAGCCTTTGTGAATACAAAGAAGTACAAAAGCACAGTACATGCATAGAATACCAGACGTCCTATTATGCTGTGGGCGACGAAATACGCCCCTCCGCCGAACACGTGGACAATGAGACATATGGTAAATATCCTGAGTACGTTTGCCGCAAATATGAGGGCCGGTCCAACTATGCTGAGTACCACCTTCTCATATGTGTGGTACATAGGGAAAAACCACAAAAGCGACAGGAATGCAAGCATCTCCACTATTCCTGAACACTCATAGTCTATATACATGGACAGGTTGGCATCGCCTGTTGCTATGAATACTATGTTCTTGTTGAAGTACCCTTCATATATGCCTGTCATATCACCAAACATGCCCGCAACCGCAGACACACTTTTCTGAAGAGGTGCAAGAACAACCGGCTCCACCTTTATGAGCATGAACACGAAAAGTCCTATACTCCCGGTTATGAAATACCAGAAATCCAGCTTTCCACGTTTCAGTACGGTCAATATATATATCCAAAGTACCAGTACTATAACAAAAACTATATTCATCGTCGGCGTGCACCTCCTCTCACTTATTCTCACATCCGGCCACATCCTGAACCGGCTACTTTCTCTTTCTTCTATATACTATTACTCCGCCTACGGCCATGAGCAGGGCTATAGCAGCACCAGTCCAAGGTCCTGTAGGTGTTCCTGTTATGGTGACACCCTCAGCACCTATATTCGGGTTGGATACGGTGATGGTTGCTCCCTGATCCAGCTTTACGCCAAGATAATCTGCTAATTTATCAAGTGATATGGAGAACTCTATCTCATCACCCTTGCCTGACTCGGTATGTGCAGGATCATATACCGTAAATGCCACATCGCCATCCACATCATTATAATATCCTGCAAATACTCCGAAATTCCTGTATATTCCGGCTCCAAAGCCGCTGGTCTGACCGCCCCAATTTATGGATCCATCGGAATTTACAGGGAGTACATTAAGCACACATGATTTTCCATCTACTATTATATTCCACAGATGGAACTGCATCTGGGATGTATACAGATCGTTCATGGAAAAGTGTACATACAGTCTTCCATTCTCCACTGCAAGCTGTCCCTTATGAACTGAGTAACCATTGTTACCGTTGTAGGTTATATCCGCTGACGGATACTGACTCCACTCACCGTAATGTCCATCTACCACAAGTCCAGATGTGACAGGTCCGGATATCTCCTCTGTAGTTCCTGTCTCTGTTGTAATATTCTCCGTTGTCCTCTCTGATGTACTGGACTCCGTAGATTTCTGTTCTGTTGTGTTCTCTGATGTCTGCTCTGTTGTCACTTCGGTATTCCCAGTCGACTCTTCGGTTGTAGTCTCTTCTGTGCTGCTATCTGCAGCCTCTGTGGTTGCCTCACTTCCAGCCTCTGTAGTCGTCTCAGATGATGAACTACCACCTGCTATATCAAGCTCGGCCGTATTGCCATTCCAGCCTATTGTTATATTCATCACAGCTGTTCCATATATGCTGACTGGCACCTTCGCACTCCAGGACATATCCGCATATCCCCAGCCAGATGATGATGCGCCAGTATTTGTCGTATAACCAGTAGCGCCGTTGATTGCCTGATACCATGCATTTAACACGCTGAATGATGAACCATCGCCATTGTTGCCTGTGTTGATCACCAGCTTGGACAATGCCCCCGGAGCTGTCTGACCATTCACAGATACATCAAATGTCTGCTGTATATAATTGGTCCATGAACCGCTGTATTCCAGATAGATGTACTCGCCATCCGTTGTCACTTCCACGCTGCCGCCATTGCCGTCGGAGAACGTCTGTGCCTGACTTCCGAATATGGAAACACCTGAAAAGATGATCACCATGCATACCGCAGTTATAATTCCTGTAAGTCTCTTCATTTTAGTTCTTCTGTTCTTCATATAATCACGCCTTCTCTTGTAGTAAAATCTATTGTAAGTTGTTTGCTCCTGTCATACTCTCAAGTCTCAGTATGTCGTCAAATATCTTCTGATAATTCCTGTTGCTTGTATCCATGTTCATGGTAGGAAGCAGCAGTCTGTCTGACACCTGATATACACACAGCGGATTCTCGGATATATCAAGCTGATAAAGCTCCATTCCATTCTTCTCAAGTCTCCGCCTTAACTCTTCGTAGAAGTAATCTCCCAATGTCTCAAGAGTGTTCTCACATCCTTGAAACTCAGGAAGCTCATTCAGATACTTGTCTCTGTACTGATCAACAAACGCTGAAACTATCGCCTCAAGTTTGAAAAAAGGTATATCCTCACTCTTATCCTTCATTCCTATATATGTGACTAACGTAAACGAATGCCCGTGCATCTTCTCCCTGTCACCATTAAAACTGTGTCTGGCATTGAAGTAAGATTTATATATGTAATAATTAAACAACCAGCCACCTCCTTGCTTTATATGTCAGACTACGGCACAATAAACCTATACTTATCACCTCTAGATTATAGATACCTAATTGTGATATATCAATGATGAAAAATCGCCAAAATTATGACTATTTTATGAACATATTGTGACTTTATGTATAATAAGAACATTCCAACCGATTGCGCTATTCACATTTCTATGCTTGTTTGATCGTTATTGACTGAATAGTCACAAAATCAATCAAACGGTCATAATGTGAATGGTCACACAAAAAAAGATCCCATCCATATGAATGAGATCTTTTTTTATAATATGCATTATTTGCTCTTACATTGTCATTACGCCGCAAGCAATTTCTCGACACTTACAAGCTTTACACAGAGAACAAATATCTCTGTTGCCTGCTGCATCTCCTCCGGTGTTGGGAATGAAGGTGCGATTCTGATGTTGCTGTCCTTTGGATCGTTGTGATATGGGAATGTTGCTCCTGCACCTGTGAGGATAACTCCTGCCTCCTTGCACTTTGCAACTATAGCCTTTGCACAGCCCTCCATGGCGTCAAATGATATGAAGTATCCGCCGAGAGGCTTGATCCATGAACCAATTCCAAGTCCATCAAGCTCCTCCTCAAGAACTTTGAGTGTAGCCTCAAACTTTGGTCTCATAAAATCAGCATGCTTCTTCATGTGCTCCTTGAGTCCGTCAAGGTTCTTGAAGTATCTTGCATGTCTGAGCTGATTTACCTTATCGTTTCCTATGGTCTGTATTGTGTAATGCTTCTTGGCATCCTCAAGATTTGCATGTGATGTAGCCATAGCTGAAACACCTGAACCAGGGAAGCTTACCTTTGATGTTGATGCGAACTCAAATACCATATCTGGATTGCCAGCCTTCTCGCACTCTCCGATAATATCAAGTATCTCTACCTGATTGTCCTCGTACAGATGATGGATTACATATGCATTGTCCCAGAAGATCCTGAAATCCTTAGCTGCCGGCTTAAGATTTGCAAATCTTCTCACTGTCTCATCACTGTAGCTGATACCCTGTGGGTTTGAGTACTTTGGAACACACCATATACCCTTTACAGTTGGATCTGAATTTACAAGTTCCTCAACCATATCCATGTCAGGACCTGTCTCTGACATAGGTATGTTGATCATCTCTATTCCAAAATGCTCTGTGATAGCAAAATGTCTGTCATATCCCGGAACAGGACAGAGGAACTTTACCTTGTCAAGCTTACACCAAGGTGTCTCTCCCATTATTCCGTGTGTATATGCTCTTGATACAGTGTCAAACATAAGAGTAAGACTTGCGTTACCACCGATGAAGATATGATCCTCAGTGGTTCCCATCATCTCAGCCATAAGTCTTTTGACTTCTGGAATTCCATCAAGGCACCCATAGTTTCTGCAGTCTATGCCACACTCTGACTTCATATCAGAATCACTGTTGATAACATCCATAAGACCAACAGATACTCCAAGCTGGGTTGGTGATGGCTTTCCTCTTGACATATCAAGGTTCAGGCCAAGAGCCTTCTTCTCCTCATATGCCGCAAGCAGCTGCTCTCTAAGTTCCATTAACTCTTCTCTTGATAATTCACTGTACGCTTTCATAAAAAGTCTCCCTTGCTACCTAACAATGTTATAGTTATATGTCCAGATTGCACGTCAAAACATTCTATATTAAATAGGCAATTCTAACGTTCAACCCTTGTATCATATAATTTATTTCTCCGGTTGTCTAGACCTTAATCGCATAAGTTTGCAGTATTTCGCAAATTTTGGTTGAAAAATCTAAGTCCAAACACTAAATCCGACTATATTTTCGTCAAAATTATATATTTAACTTTTCATTTTCAAGTTAGCCGACATTGAAAGATGCTGCAGTGTTCTTTTTGTAGTGAACTTAAATATATGACTCTGGCGGTTATTTGGATGGTATCATGGATGCTATCTCAGCGGCAAGCTGCGATTTTGGCATGGTCTGAAGTGTTATTCTGCCAGGACCTGTTACCACTGTATTAAAGAATCCCTCTCCTCCAAAGAACATATTCATGGCACCACCTTTTACTGTCTCTGCATTCAAGGAGCATGTTGCATCCATCATTGCAAGATAACCTGTGTCAATGACCATCTGCTGTCCCGGAGCAAGCATGTAATCCACAACCGAACCATCTATCTCGAGAAATACGATACCCTGACCTGTTATTCTCTGCATGATAAATCCTTCTCCTCCAAAAAAACCACCTGCAACTTTTTTCTGAAAAGCTATCTCCAGATTCACCCCCGGTGTCGATGCAAGGTATGCTGACTTCTGACAAATGATCTCCTTGCCAGGTCCTATCTCAACCGCCATAATATTTCCCACAAAGCTTGAACCGAATGCTATCAGTCCCGGCCCACCCTGAGCCGTATATGTATTTCGGAACATCGATTCACCAGATATGGCTCTGGTAAACATCTTGCCTACTCCACCACCTGATGTCTGCATCTGCATATTCGGAGACATCCATACCATCGCGCCCTTTTCGCAATTCATAGATTCCCCTGCCTCCAAAGTGATCTCTACCACAGGCATCATGCCGCCTTTGATCTCGTATCTCATATAATCTGACCTCCCTGTATTCTTCATATTTTAAATATGAGTTTCATTTTTTTAATGATACAAATGTATTATACAGTAAATACTATTCATATAACAATGTTTATTTATAAATCGTGGGTAAACACCTGTTTTTTATTTATTTACCCACTCTTCCGACTTTATGGAGCGACTTTTTTTCATATATTAATTGCTTTTTTTGAAACACAATGGTATATTTATTCAGATAAAATATGAAAGGAAGATGTAAAAATGAAACTCAAAAAATTATTAGCAATTTCAATGTCAGCAGTTCTGGCTATGACAGCTCTTACTGCTTGCGGAAGCAAGGATGATTCTTCGGAGGCAGCTTCAGGGAACGCATCATCAAAGAAGACTGCAAAGGTCATCGAGATCGACCTTACAGATGAGCAGTACGCATTTGGTGTTGACAAAGAGCAGCCTGAGCTGTTAACACAGGTCAACGACTTCGTCAAGACAATGAACGAGGATGGAACATTTGACGAGATCTGCAACCACTACTTCGGTGACGGAGAGCCTGTTGCTGTTCAGTCAGCTACACTTGACTCAAGCAAGGATCAGCTTGTAGTTGCAACAAATGCTGCATTCGAGCCATTTGAGTATACAAAGGGTGAGAACTACTACGGTGTCGATATGGAGATAGCTAAGGCTCTCGCTGACAAGCTTGGCAAGGAACTCGTTATCCAGAACATGGATTTCGACGCTGTATGTCTCTCAGTTGGTCAGCACAAGTGTGATATCGCTATGGCAGGTCTTACTATAAAGCCAGACCGTGAGGAGTATGTAAGCTTCTCAGATTCATACTACAAGGCTTCTCAGAAGCTTATCGTTACATCAGACAATACAGAGTTTGACGAGTGCAAGACAGCCGATGACGTTGCTAAGATCCTTCAGGCTAAGGGTTCAGACATGAAGATCGGTTTCCAGACAGGTACTACCGGACAGTTCTACTGCGAGGGTGACGCAGACTGGGGATTCACAAAGCTTGCTATGACTTCAACCGGCTACAAGAACGGTTCTCTTGCAGTTCAGGATCTTTTAAATGGTAACCTTGACTATGTTATCATCGATGCTGCTCCAGCAGCCAGCATCACTGCTGCTCTTAACGCAATGCAGTAAATTTTAATCCGGATTTAGTAATTTTAGTATTAACACCAATTATGTTTGAAAGGATATTTCATGGGAGACATTTCTACAAAAATACAAAAGTTCATAGAAATATTCATCGACAACAACGGGTATGTTAAGGTAGTCGAGGGTCTGAAGAATACTGTGATAATAGCCATTGCCGGTCTTATCATCGGTATAATAATCGGTACCCTCATTGCTACCGTCAGGGTAATTCCAAAGTACAAGCGTCTGCCTAGAGTTCTGGATGCGATCTGCAGTGTATATGTAGGTTTCTTCCGTGGAACACCTATGGTTGTACAGCTTCTTCTCTTCTACTATGTTCTTCTTCCTATAGTGGGAGGACACATGACAGGAGTTCAGGTGGCTATGCTTGTATTCGGACTCAACAGCGGTGCCTACATCTCAGAGATCATGCGTGGTGGTATACTCTCCGTTGATCCAGGTCAGATGGAAGGTGGACGTGCCATGGGACTCAGTTTTTCGACTACCATGCTCAAAATCGTTATACCTCAGGCAGTCAAGAACATTCTGCCAACCCTTGGAAATGAATTTATTTCTTTAATAAAGGAGACCTCAGTTGTAAGTTTTGTCGGAGCAACTGATCTCTACGTTGCATTCAACTACATCGGAAGTAACAGCTACGAATTCATGGTCCCTTATCTGGTCATGGCACTTATCTACATCGTGATGGTGCTTCTCATCAGCCTGGGAATCAAATTAATGGAAAGGAGCCTGAGAAAGAGTGATAGACGTCATTAATCTTGAAAAAAGCTTCGGTGATAACAAGGTCTTAAACGGCATCAATATCACCATAGACAAAGGCGATATAATGGTTGTTATCGGCCCCTCAGGTTCTGGTAAAAGTACATTTCTTCGCTGTCTGAACTGTATGGAAGATCCTACCGGCGGCCAGATCATATTCAACGGTGTTGATATAGCAGACCCTAAGGTCGATATCAACATACACCGCCGTCATATGGGTATGGTTTTCCAGCATTTCAACCTGTACAACAATAAAACTGTTATACAGAATATCATGCTTGCTCCTGTCTATGTCAGATGTCAGGATCTTAAAAAGGCAAAGCGGCATAATCTTCTGCTCCCTGTCACCAATCTCTTCCGCAAGGAAAAGCAGACAAAGCAGGAAATTACAACAACAAAGTCAGAGATCATTGCCGAGGCACGTGCAAAGGCTGAGGAACTCCTGAAGAGGATCGGTCTGGAGGACAAGGCGGATGTATATCCATCTACGCTCTCAGGCGGTCAGAAGCAGCGTGTTGCCATTGTCCGCGCTCTTGCCATGAATCCTGATGTAATCCTGTTTGATGAGCCAACCTCCGCTCTTGACCCCGAGATGGTCGGCGAGGTTCTTGATCTCATGAAGGCTCTTGCAGATGAAGGCATGACAATGATCATAGTTACCCATGAGATGGGATTCGCCAGAGAGGTTGCCAATAAGGTCATATTTATTGACGACGGACAGATTCTAGAATCCGGTACACCGGAGGAATTCTTCGGCAGCCCTAAGAATCCAAGACTTAAGGATTTCCTTTCAAAAGTGTTATAAGACATTTTATCCGTATTTTTTATACAGATTGTAATATCGCAGTTTATCCGGCAGGTATGGCATTTCATACTTGCCGGATTTTTTGTTAGACAGTTACATATTTCTATTTTTTTGCTCAGATAGCTAGTTATCTAGCTTACACATACATCTATTCTTTTCGCCCCTGCTTCTTTTATATATAATTCTCTTTAATTCAATTCCTGATCCATTTCATGTTTTAGTTCATTTTGATTCATTTTTTTAATTTATTTCCTTATTAGCTCTGTACTTTTTGGCTCTTATACTTTACAATAATAATAATTTGGGCTTTTTTATAAAAGAAATTAAATTATGCCCAACAATAACAAAAATCACATAACGATATTTCTTTATTTTGTGTGATTTCATGCAGTTTTCAGTGCTATTTGCGCTGAACCATAATTATTTTACAATAAGGAGAAAGATATGCCAAAAAGAGAAGACATTAACAAAGTTCTGATAATAGGATCTGGTCCAATCATCATCGGTCAGGCATGTGAGTTCGACTACTCAGGAACTCAGGCGTGCAAGGCACTTAAGAAGCTTGGATACGAGATCGTACTGGTCAATTCCAACCCTGCTACCATCATGACAGATCCAGAGACAGCTGATGTCACATACATCGAGCCACTCAATGTCAAGAGACTTGAGCAGATAATTGCAAAAGAGAGACCTGATGCTCTTCTTCCAAATCTCGGAGGACAGTCAGGACTTAACCTTTGTGCTGAACTTGCAAAAGAAGGCATCTTAGACAAATACAATGTCAAAGTCATCGGTGTTCAGGTAGATGCTATTGAGCGCGGTGAGGACAGAATCGAATTCAAGAAATCCATGAACGCCATCGGAATAGAAATGGCTAGAAGTGAAGTTGCCTACTCTGTAGATGAGGCTCTCGCCATCGCAGATCAGCTCGGATACCCTGTTGTTCTTCGTCCTGCATATACCATGGGCGGTGCCGGCGGCGGACTCGTATACAACAAGGAGGAGCTCAAGACTGTCTGTGCAAGAGGTCTCCAGGCCAGCCTTGTAGGTCAGGTTCTCGTTGAGGAGTCAATCCTCGGATGGGAGGAGCTTGAGCTTGAAGTTGTACGTGACTGCGAAGGCAATATGATCACTGTATGTTTCATCGAGAACATCGATCCTCTCGGCGTACACACAGGTGATTCATTCTGCTCCGCTCCTATGCTCACAATCTCTGAGGACGTTCAGAAGAGACTTCAGGAGCAGGCATACAAGATCGTTGACTCTGTTGAAGTCATCGGTGGAACAAATGTACAGTTCGCACATGACCCTGTATCTGACAGAATCATCGTAATCGAGATCAACCCTAGAACATCCCGTTCTTCTGCTCTGGCATCAAAGGCTACAGGATTCCCTATTGCCCTTGTGTCAGCCATGCTGGCAACAGGACTTACACTCAAGGATATCGAGTGCGGTAAGTACGGCACACTGGACAAATACGTTCCGGACGGTGACTATGTGGTTATCAAGTTCGCACGTTGGGCATTCGAGAAGTTCAAGGGTGTTGAGGACAAGCTTGGAACACAGATGCGTGCCGTAGGTGAGGTCATGAGTATCGGTAAGACCTACAAAGAGGCTTTCCAGAAGGCTATCCGAAGCCTTGAGACAGGAAGATACGGTCTCGGCTACGCAAAAGACTACAATACAAAGAGCAAGGATGAACTCTTGCGCATGCTTGCACATCCATCAAGCGACAGACATTTCATCATGTACGAGGCACTCAGAAAGGGCGCTACAGTAGATGAGATATTTGATATAACAAAGGTTAAGCACTACTTCGCCCAGCAGATGAAGGAACTTGTTGAGGAAGAGGAAGCACTCGCAGCACACAAGGGTACTCTCCCATCTGACGAGGCACTCACCACTGCAAAGAAAGACGGTTTCTCAGACAGATACCTCAGCCAGATCCTTGAGATTCCTGAGGAGGACATCAGAAATAAGAGAATCGAGCTCGGAGTTACTGAGGCATGGGAAGGCGTACACGTAAGTGGAACAAAGGACAGCGCTTACTACTACTCCACATACAATGCACCTGACAGCAATCCGATAAATGAGAACAAGCCAAAGGTTATGATCCTCGGCGGGGGTCCTAACAGAATCGGTCAGGGTATCGAGTTTGACTACTGCTGCGTACATGCATCACTGGCACTTAAGAAGCTCGGATTTGAGACTATCATAGTAAACTGTAATCCAGAGACTGTTTCAACTGACTATGATACATCAGATAAGCTCTACTTTGAGCCACTTACACTTGAGGATGTTCTCAGCATTTACAACAAGGAAAAGCCAGTGGGCGTCATCGCACAATTCGGCGGTCAGACACCTCTTAACCTTGCTTCTGACCTTGAGAAGAACGGCGTAAAGATCCTCGGTACATCTCCTGCTGTCATCGATCTTGCAGAGGACAGAGATCTCTTCCGTGAGATGATGGATAAGCTTGAGATTCCTATGCCAGAATCTGGTATGGCTACTACTGTTGACGAGGCACTTGAGATCGCTCACAAGATTGGCTATCCAGTCATGGTCCGTCCATCATACGTTCTCGGTGGACGTGGTATGGAGGTCGTATACGATGACGAGAGCCTTGACGGATATATGAGAGCTGCCGTTGGTGTCACACCTGACAGACCTATACTTATAGACAGATTCCTGAATCACGCCCTTGAGTGTGAGGCAGATGCCATAAGCGACGGAACTCACGCATTTGTTCCTGCCGTTATGGAGCACATCGAGCTTGCCGGAGTTCACTCAGGTGATTCAGCATGCATCATTCCTTCAGTACACATCACTGCTGAGAATGTTGCTACTATCAAGGAATATACAAAGAAGATCGCTGAGGAGATGCATGTCGTAGGTCTTATGAACATGCAGTACGCTATTGAGAAAGGCAAGGTATATGTTCTCGAGGCAAATCCTAGAGCATCCCGTACAGTACCTCTCGTATCAAAGGTATGTAACGTGCGCATGGTTCCTATCGCTACTGATATCATCACATCAGAGCTCACAGGAAGACCATCTCATGTTCCAGCTCTCAAGGAGCAGCACATACCATATTACGGAGTTAAGGAGGCTGTATTCCCATTCAACATGTTCCCAGAGGTTGACCCGATCTTAGGACCTGAGATGAGATCTACAGGTGAGGTTCTCGGACTTTCAACCTACTACGGAGAGGCATTCTACAAGGCTCAGGAGGCTACACAGACTCTCCTTCCTACAAGCGGAACTGCCCTGATCTCTGTAAACAGAAAGGACAAGGATGAGGTTATCGAGATTGCTCAGCTCTTCGAAAAAGCTGGTTTCAAGATTCTTGCTACAAGCGGAACTTATGCCATAATTACGGCTGCCGGAGTTAAAGCTGAGAAAGTCAAAAAGCTCCAGGAGGGCAGACCAAATATCAATGACCTTATAACAAATGGCTCTATAGACCTGATAGTCAATTCTCCAAGCGGTAAGGAAAGTGCCCACGACGACAGTTACCTCAGAAAGGCTGCCATCAAAGCAAAGATTCCTTATATGACTACAATTGCAGGAGCAAGAGCAACCGCAAAGGGTATCCTGTACGTTCAGGCGCATGGCGACAGCGATGTGAAGTCACTGCAGGAGCTTCACAGTGAGATAAAGGACGCTGAGTAATATCAGGCGCGGGCGGCTTTGCCGCTCAGGTGGCCCGGATTGCCAGTCCAAGGGCTGGAGGCTTGCTCTGGTTGACAGTTTGTTGATCAGTAAGGCGGCTCAGCATTCAAAAGTGCATAAATTTTTCTCTAAAATAACAAAAACCGGAAAAAGGATACAATTTCTAATGTCTTTGTATCCTTTTCCTGGTTTTATTTAAATTGGTGATAATTTTATGCACTTTTTATTGATTACACTTCTCTCCAAGCTACCCTTCTCACCAAACTACCTACACAATTCTCTCAAAAAAGTCCTACATAAATCGGCTCTATAAATCTCTCCCTCTGGATATCTCTGATATAATCCGAATCTATCGTCAAAGTATTCCCTTCACCATCTCAGGGAATCTCTTTGCAAATATCTGTGCATATACACACCACCATCACTGGCTCCAAGCAGGATTACCTGATCAATTACAAGTTTCTTCAAAAGAGCTTTTGTGATATCCATCTGCTCATCCGCAACTATCGTATTCTGTGGATACTCATAGTTCAAAAAGCGATAATTTTCTTTCAAATACAAAGCATATGGCATCCACATCTCATGCATTTCCAGTCCGTGAAAAAATACAATGACAGGTGCTCCCTCCTTGCCGCCATACTGATACTGGATATTAATTCCATTTACATCAATTGTCTGAAACGGATATTGCTTCAAAAAGTCCCTGTACTCCGCTTTAAAATCTCTCATTTATCACTTCCCCTTAAAATATATATTTCCCTTATCTCACTGAAGATTTCCCATCATTTCCCCAAACAATTCAGGCCTGAGTAAGACAAGTCCGCCGTGTCCGAGTTCTGGTAATACCGTAAACTCCGTCTGAGGCAGTCTGCGTCTGATATACGCTATGTCATTTTTTCGCTCTTTTTCTTCATTCTTCGCATACCAATAATGGATGTGCGTGTCAATCTTCGGAACAGAATCCGGCACCTTATAGTTATTACACGATTCAAATGTTCTCCACAGAGTCTTGCTGCTGCAATGCCTCAGAACATCTGCCACATACTGCAGATCTTCCTTGGAATAGTCATCTGTAGCAAATGCCTTTTCCAGCAGAGCAACGCCTCCAGCTCTGCCTATCATCATCATAAGATAATCCTTCAGTGCAATAAATCGTGTCACGATCCATGGCAACTGATACGGTGTGATTCCGCCATCTATCACACAATGCTGTATTCTAACCTTCTGCCCCAGCGCAACCATCAGTGCGACGGAACCGCCCATTGAACAGCCATATACTGCATAAATCTCCGTAAAGCCCTTCGCCTTGATCCAATCATTTAGGTCTGATGCGATCTGCTCCACGCTAGTAAAATCACTGTCATTTTCAAAATCATAACCGGGAAGTGCCGGAACCAACAGATGATAATTCTTTTCCAACAGAGGAATTACATTCTCAAAGTAATCCCACTTCACAACAGATGGATGTATCAATATAATTGTTTCTTTATTCTCTTTTCCGAACTCGTGGATAGTCATTTGTATTTTTCCTTCCTAACACTGTATTCTTTCTTTATGTCACGATATCATGATTCGTGTCATTGATGATTCTTACCATTGATGCATACTATTGCTGTCGCAGCCACCATGATCACATTCGCAGCTCGTTATCTATGTATGCTTGCTCAGGCGTAATCATTATAATGCTCATTTATCATATGTCGCCATGCATAACTGCACACACCTCAACGGGATTCATTATACCATGCATATATCATTCACTCGGCACATCTTATAGAGAATATTCCTCAACAACAACTAACAAGAGAATGCAATATTCAACCATTGTCCCTGATATTTTTCACCGCCATTACAATCATTGCCACACTATATATCAAAGCAATTATCAGCATGCATCGTGAAATCAAGATTCCAACAGTGAATTGTATCGGAATACAGATCAGCGGTATAAGTATTATTGAAAATATAATTGAAACTATGGGATTCTTCCTCTTGATATTGAAATATAAAGCAAGTATTGCCATTGAAATACCAATCAGAAACATAATCCCAAATACTATAAGTAAAAATGCTATTGTATTTACCATTTCAAACTCCCCCATACAAATATTTGCCGCATTTATCTCATCTATGGTTTTGTCGACAAGCACTGGTATGCCAAATGTCGAATGGACGGTCCTTGTAAATCCACAGGTTAACATTGTGAACATTGGACTATAGTCCATTTTTAACGTCATTTTATCCGCGTGACATGGAAATTACAACACTCATACCCCTGTCCAAGTGTCTTTGTACGATGAAGCTGCCCGCCTTCATTCCTGTAATTTCTCTCGTCCATGTTGCACAGGCACGGAACGAATTCAAAGCAGTTCTCCCGCTTACCCAGTTTGCAAATCCCACATTCCGTGTATGTATTGTAGAATTCATCTACGCCCTTCTCATAATGGAATTTCCAGTCAAGCTCGTACTTCGAAGTTTGGCTCGCTATGCTCTCCTGCACCTTTTTGTCCTGCACCTTGTCAGTGAAGAGCGTACACTTCTTGTTCTCATGCGCCTTGACCATGAACGGAGAGTCGAACACCGCAGTGACCATCTCGTCCACAACTTCAGGTGTGATCCTGTCAGGTTCTGCCTTATGCAATGAAAATACAAATGCCGCAATATACAGGTTCATTTCCAGTGAACTTCCACCTATATCCGGAGTTCTGAGCAGCATCTCTTTGTACTCTCTCTTCACGGAACTTTTGTATTTCTTCATATCCATATCAGGATATATCTCCGTAAGCCTTGCAAGCGCCTGCTTAAAGCACAGCAGTTCCACAGCCTTTGCATACATTCCATATTTCAACATTTTAATCGCCTGCCTTTTTATTCCTGTATCCATTCCTTAAGTGCGGCTGAGAGTCTTCTGTCTATATCCTTTCTCGTCGCCTCACACTCATTTGGATAATCCTTCGCAGCCTTGAATATAAACTTCATAACAAACTTCAGTCCAACCGGAAGTGCCATGCGAAGCATCGATTCCGGCAGCACAAAATGGGTTCCGTGCTCATACACAAGCGGCACATACTCACATGTATGTGGTCGCTCCTTCAGACGCTGATCCATTCTGCGGATGTATTTGCCCGCCTCCCAGAACGAGTCATCATCTGCACCTATCAAAAACAGCTTTCCAATTATGTTCTCGACCTTGATCATTTCCTCTTCTGTATGTTCTCTGGCCTTCTCCGAATCGATAAACAGACAGGTACTGCGCTCAATGTCACCGGAGCCCTTCGTCTCCTCCTCGATTTTCTGCCAGTACACAGGATGCTCATACACAAATGGCATATAAGCAATAGGCTCGCCTCTCCACGAAAGAGTCGATGCACCCGGTATCGGCCATTCCTTACATCCGTCTTTGTTGCCCTGTTCAAATCCCTGCCATACAAAGTCACTTGCCGTAAGTCCAAATGTCAATGTGATATCAGGAAAATACGATGCCGCAACAAGGGAATCCATGCCAGCTGTACTCATTCCCATGATTCCTATTTTCCGGTTTCCATGACTTTTCAGCCATGCGATAGCCGACTCTATTCTCTCCAGCGGATTATTTACATGGCTGTAATTCTTTCTTCCGGGAGATACACAGAGTGCGTTCACACCATTTTTGTGCAGCCACTTTGCTCCGCACTTCGCCATAAAATCATTCGGATCATCTCCAAACAGTCCTATGAATGCACAGTCAGCCCCATTTGGATTCTCGTAGTATGTTCCGTAGAACCCATCCTTCTCGATCTCAAAAAACTGTTTTTTCACAACTTTTTCCTCCATTTTCCTGTATACTCCAGACCGCCCTCGCTGCCTGATATAACACAATGACAACTTTATCTCTTCTGTCACCAACCGGATATAAGACACAATCCGCCTTGTGCAGTGTTTCTTTTATAGTTTCAGAACCTTTCATTTGTTACATCCCCCTGATCCAATTCTCTTAACAATCACAATGTTAGTCGCTACTAACTTTATTGTCAACTGTTATTGCTTTATAAATCAAAAAAACTCCCGCAAATAAAAAAGCACCCGCAAACACATCTTCTAAGACCTAATGATGTGTTTGCGGATGCCATTTGCATCGTATTATTCTTCTATATATTTTCTCAAATACAGACCCTCTTGCGTAACTAATTTCTGTATCAAATCTATATGCTCCGAATTTGCATTTATTATCTCTATCGAATTTCTGTTATTGATACTAAAGAGCATATCTCTGTCTTTTCCAATCAAAAACTGCATCGATGAGAATTCATTTGTCAATACAAAACGTATCAAATCCGATATATACTCGAAATCCTGTTTTGCAATATCCACACTTTCGTCATATAGCTTTTTGTAATCTCCGGTGTATCCATCAGGGAATTCTGTCATCACGCCCACCGCATCGTAATATGCAAGCAAAGTTATGACTATATTGGATACTTTCCCGCAAAAGCTGTTCAGGTTGTTGCTGAAATAATACTCTTCAAACTCATAGAATCTGTCTCCCATACACTTCTCCGGCAGATAATCTATATAAAAATATTCATTGCTCTGTTGTAACTTCTCTATCTTATCAAATATATCCATTCGTATCTCCTTTGGGTGTGCTTTAGAAAAAAGCAGCCAGACAAAATTTTGTCTGACTGCTGGTAGGTGTTCATCCAATTATTATAAATATTTACTTCTATTGAGCCCTACAGTTCCTTGTGGCGTGCAAAGTAATCCTTTGTCTCTACCACAACCACACTGCTGAGTGCAAGCAATGCTATGATATTCGGAATCGCCATAAGTCCGTTGAATATATCAGCGATAGTCCATACAGCCTTAACTGTCATGTATGGTCCGATGAATACGCAAAGTATGTATAACCAACGATAGATCTGAACTGAAACCTTGCTGCCGTTTGTGAGGTACTCAAGACATCTCTCACCGTAATAGTCCCAACCAAGGATAGTCGTAAATGCGAAGAATACAAGGCAGATCATAAGGATGAATGCTGCAACCTGACCTGGCATAAAGAAAAGTCCCTTCTGGAATGCATCAGTTGTGACTGCGATTCCCTCAAGGCTGCCATCCTGCCAGCTTCCCATCATTACGATTGAAAGACCTGTCATTGTACATACGATGATAGTATCAATAAATGTACCTGTCATTGTTACAAGGCCCTGACGAACAGGTTCCTTTGTCTGAGCTGCTGCTGCTGCGATAGGTGCAGAACCAAGACCAGCCTCATTCGAGAAGATACCACGTGCAACACCCTTCTGCATGGCAATTGCAAGACTTGCTGTAACACCACCTGCAAATGACATAGGCTTGAATGCGCACTTGACTATTGTTGCAAATGCAGCCGGAACCTTATTTATATTAACTATTATAAGAACCAGACACACCACAATGTAGAGAACTGCCATGAATGGCACTATAACCTGAGAAACCTTTGATATTCTCTGGATTCCACCGATTACGACAAGTCCTACAAGAATTGCAAGAACAAATGCTGTGACGACGATGGCTATTGAGTAGTCATTACCCAAGATTGATATTGTATTTGCCTTGTCAGGATCAAAGAAAGCCTGAACTGCAGAAGCAATACCATTTACCTGTGTAAATGTACCGATACCCATAAGACCTACGCATGCTCCGAAGAATGCAAATATCTTTGCAAGCCACCTCCACTTGTGACCCATACCGCTCTCAATGTAATAGAAAGGTCCTCCGAGAACGTGTCCATCCTCGTCAATCTTTCTGTACTTTACAGCAAGCAATCCCTCTGAATACTTTGTTGCCATTCCAAAAAGCGCTGCGATCCACATCCAGAAAAGTGCTCCGGGACCACCGGCAAGGATACCTATAGCTGTTGCTACTCCTACGATATTACCTGTACCGATAGTTGCTGAAAGTGCTGTACATAACGCGCCAAAGCTCGTCACCTCTCCTGTACCGTCTTCCTCATTCTTAATCATGAATCTCAGTGCCTTTGGCAGATGAACTATCTGAAGGAACTTAAGTCTGATCGTCAGATAGATTCCGCAAACGATGATGAGTATTATGAGTGGCAAGCCCCAGACAATATCATCAACTTTGCCTAAAAAGTTTGTGAATGCGTCCATGTTTCTCCTCCTGTTTTTTATTTATAATTCACAAGTGTAAATTATAGCATAAAAATTCTTAAATAAAAATGAAAAAACACGCATTTTCAAGATTTTTCTTGTTTTTTTGCGTGTTTTTTCGAATATTTATTTATTATATTGCGAAATCTCGTCAATTTATATTCTTTACCGTCTCTTTGCCAGATGTGTTTTGTCATTACTTCTTATAAGCATCCACACAAGCGAACTGACAAGAAGAAGTATTGGATAAAACAGATTTGGGATTATCTGGAATGCTGATATCTCATGTCCCAGCTCCGACACCGCTGATATTGCAACCAGCATCTGAGCACCGTAAGGAATGATTCCCTGGAATATGCATGAAAATGTATCAAGCAGTGACGCTGATCTCTTCGGGGATATACCATAATCCTCTGCCATCTCTTTTGCTATCGGATTTGCCATGACTATCGCGACCGTATTGTTGGCTGTGGCTATGTCCATGGCTCCAACCAGAAGTCCGATTCCGAGCTGACCTCCCTTGTCACCCTTGAACACCTTCTTTATAGCTGAAAGCAGTGCCTCGAATCCGCCATACTCTCTGATGAGTGAACACATGGCAGCCACAAGTACAGCAACCATACTTGTTTCAAACATTCCCGCTGCACCGCTTCCCATATTCGTCAGGAGATCCACTGCTGCCGTCTGCCCTGTGGCAAGCATGATGATGGAGCCTGACACGATTCCAACTATCAGGACTACAAACACGTTAAATCCCACTATTCCTCCTATGAGTACCAGAACATAAGGTATGATCTGTATCATATTATAATCATGTTGTACTACTCCGCCTATCTCAGTATTGAATGACTTAACCAAGATTACTATGAGCGTCACAACCGCCGCAGGAAATGCTATCCAGAAGTTTGCCCTGAACTTATCTTTCATGGCACACCCCTGACCGTTACATGCTGCTATGGTCGTATCCGATATGAACGACAGGTTATCTCCGAACATCGCACCGCCCATGATGGACGCCACGCAGAGCGGCAGATTGAATCCCGACGCATCGGCAACCGCAACTCCTATAGGCGTCAGAAGTGTTATTGTTCCAACAGACGTTCCCATAGCTGTTGATACAAAGCACGCTACAACGAACAGAACCGCCACAGAGAATCTCGCCGGAATGATACTCAGCATAAAGTATGCCACGCTCTCGGCACTGCTCCGTCCCACGACCCCCACAAATATTCCCGCCGTCAGGAATATGAGCAGCATGGTTATTATATTTTTGTCTGTCAGTCCATTTGCCATGATCTGAAGCTTCTCATCAAAGCTTACCTTTCTGTTCTGCAGACATGCCACAAATATCGCCACCATGAAGGCGACCACTATTGGAATATTGTAAAATCCCATCGGGATCTTCAGCACGTACTCAAACAGTATTCCAAGTCCCAGATACAGGACAAGAAAGACATATATCGGTATCAGTGCCGCACCATTTGACTTCTTCATAATTCTCCCTCTTCTTTCAATTTTTTACCTAAATCTGATATCTTTTAATTGAACCTTTCTTCTGCCATGGTATACAAGATACACCGCGTGGACTCCCTCTGGGAAATCCACTTTGTTCTCGCACCATCTCCACTCTGTCTCTGAGATATCTTCAGATACAGGTATATCTATTCTTCCAATACTCTCACCATCTTCTGTCACGCATATGTCAAAATATCCTTCTACATTTTCTGCCAAGTCGTTTGCATCCTTGAGCTGTTCCTGATTCTCGCATCTCTCGTCTACCCTGACAGGTCCCTCATACACCACCTTGTTGGCATCCGTCTCATATCTGACATTCACGCCAAATGTACTGCTGCCCTCAAGCGCAAAATACTTATACCCTATGAATGTTCCATCCTCTATCTCCGCAATAAATCTATCCTCACCCTTGTTCGTCACATTAGGGAATTCTGTCGTGTATATACTGTTTGAGCCGTGTGGCATATGTCCATTTGTCAGGTTGCATGCTATCACCGCTGGATACGTGCCATTTGCCACAAGCGGTCCATTGTTCAGTCCGCAGCTCGTAACCTCCACCTGGTCTATGTGTCCATCCGCAGCTATATAGATCTTCTCGGCACAGGCCTGTCTGCTGTAGTCCGACTTGTGTGTGAGCCTGTGATAGAACACGTACCACTGACCATCTATGCACTCTATGCTTCCGTGCGTAGTTCCGGTCATATTCAGCTTGTTCTCGAAACTTCTTCCATTATATCCCACATCGCCATTTGACACTATAGTGCCGCCAAATGTAAATCCGTGATCCGGATAATCGCTCACCGCATAGCACAGCTCATGGTTCTGCCATGACGAATAAACAAAGTAATATTTGTCTCCCACCTTTCTCATGGATGAACCCTCGAAAAATGGATGCTCCTCAAATGATGTTCCCTTCACGGCATAAGGTATGATGTGCCTCGGCTCTTCCTTAACCGTCAGCATATCGTCCTCAAGCACCACCATGATTGGTCCCATGATGCTGTCCTTGTAGCCAAGAATCTCCTCCTTTGTTCTTCCGAACATGGATACCTCATCGTCCAGCCTGCCATTTGTCAGGAAATCAGGCTCCTCCTCGTATCCGTACTGGGTTCCGTAGAATATCCTGATGGTTCCGTCATCATTCATGGCTGCCGGATCAAAGCAAATATACTTCTTCATCACAGTGCCGTCCTTATACTGCACATGGCCAAGATATTCGTATTTTCCCGCCGGCGTATCGCACACAGCTACACTGATCGGACCTGTGTATCCACCGTAACCGTAGTCACCGCCCATACAGTAATACAGATAATATCTGCCATCATTCCCCCTAACAACATCTGGCGCATACATATATTTCAGCTCCGGGTATGCCGGATCCTGGCTCGCCCTGTATGTAATGCCCTCGCATCGCCAGCTTGTCAGATCTTTTACCGGTGCGGAGTACACCACATAATCCTGCATACAGAACGTGTAACCGCCCTCCTTATCGTGAGAGCCATAATGATAAACCCTGTCGCCCCATACATGCGGCTCGCCGTCCGGTATGTACTCATTCAGCGGCAAAAAGGGATTGTAAACCTGCCTGTTCATATATCTTCTCCTTCTTATATCATTTTTTTCTGTTCCCCTAAAACAATAAATCCCCAACATGATCCGCGTCATCTACAGACATGTTGGGTTCTCATATTTACAAGTATATTTAATAAAACTTTTTTAGTCAACAAGCACTTATAAAAAAGGCTGCATCTGCTCGCAGAGTTTCTTCTCAAGCTCTATGAGTCTCTTCGTCTTATCCTTCGCCCTGTCATCCGCCGCCTTATATTCGTTTAGATATTTATTCAGCGACTTCACACCCATATTGCAGCCATCCGTCATAAGCTCCGCTATGGTATTGTCCGACTCATCCACTATGAGTTTCACATTTGTCTTGATCCAGGACATGCCCTTTGCTATTGGATTTGGATCCTTTCCATCGTCATGGTACTCATCCAACAGCTTCCGTATCTCCTGTTTTATTGCGTCGTGCTCCTCCTTACATTCTATAAGTATCTTCTTCATCTTCGCCGCGTGCACATACCCAAGCACCTCATCAATAGACGAAACACCCATCTTGATCCCGGCATCACATTCCCTGAGCAGCTTTATTGTGTCTGGTGATATCATAATCTGCCTCCCTTGTCTTCTTCCAGCCATGCAAAAATTGTCACTCTTTATCTACTTACATTGCTGGCACTTTATGTGTAGGTTGCCCCGGAAACTGGCATTGTATACTGCTCGTCATATACAAAATAAGCGTAGCTGCCAATAACCCGGCGGCTACGCTTATATGTGTTATTTTGAAATCATGCGTTTTTAATCATTTCTTCATCAACGCATCTATAAAAACATCCATATCTGCATTCAACTCGGCATTTCTTTCAACGACCTCATGCAGTGCTCTTTCCATCAATTCATGGGTTATTTTATTTCTAAGAAATCTACAGGAACTTGCACCCTTCTTCTTTTCTTGTCCCCAGATTCTTGTGAGCAATTTTCTATCATCAAAAATATAACCCAAATTTGATAATGCAGGTTTTATAATCCTTAGATCCATATTTATAATTTTTTCCGATGCGTTTTTGTCCTTTTCATTTAGATATTTTCGCAGAATTTCTCTACATAACACTTCACATTTTGAATACTTTTCAAGGAATGCATCCTTTAGCTGTCTGTGGTTGTCTATATTCAAATATATATCTGATTTTGAGATGATTTTTTTAGCACTTGTCATTATTTACTATTTATACAAAGTTGTAATGTTTTAGTATACCTTATCATCAATATGCTTCATTACTTTATCAACGTCCAATGTAATTTCACAATCATCTTTACTAATAAACACACTTTCCGTTATTCCAGTATCCCATAATACTGCATTTTCAACTTCTTCAGAAGTGCCAGTAAAATAAACAGTTCCCACATTATACCCTGCACCACTCTCAACATCAGCACCATAGTCATTTGTACCAGAATATTCAACATATATATCACATCCATATTCATCTGCTTTGTTGCATTTTATTGTATAAACTTTTAAACTATGAGGATTCTTTAATGAATCCTGAATATATTGTAATAGTATTACCGCATATTTTTCCTCTGTAGTTAATTCTGCTTCAGCCTCCTGGTTTGTGGTTTGAATTGTACTTTTCGTTTCTTCATTTTCTGAATTGTTACACCCACATAACGCAACTCCAATCACTGTCATGCAAGTTGCAGCTAACAATATTTTTTTCATTTTTCTCATTCTATTTCACCTCTATCACTTTCTGTTTTTTTTAAATGGATTTGGATAATCTTCTGGTATATGGTATGGCGATCCTTTTTTATCCTGACTTATTCTTGGATCATTTGTCTTTCTGCAATAGTCCTGAACACGTTTCTGTGACACGCCCCAAAGTTCAGCTGCCTTCTTTGTTCCCATTTCTGCCATATTATCATCTCCCCCCTTCCGTCTGTTTCACAAAGCAGACTTTATGAAACAGATGATTTATAATAAAAAATGACAACAGTTCACACTTTTTTCTCATATATTCGGAGATAAGTAAGTGTTTCTTGTTGTCTACCTTATGTTACATATTTCGTCAGTCATTCTTTCCTTACAGCGTCTATAAAATGTAGAATGACTTATATTTAATTTTTCTGCTGCTTTTCTTGTAGAAACCTTGCCCTGCATCCACAAATCAAAGTATTTATCAAATTGTTCTGGCAGTTTGCCCTTTGAATTACCAAATTTAACACCCCTAGCTCTTGCTGCTGCAATTCCTTCTGCCTGTCTCTGTTTTATAAATGCTCTCTCTGTTTCTGCTACATATGCTAGTATCTGCAACACTAAATCAGCAATAAATCTTTTCGTTAAATCATCATCTCTTGAAACTGTGTCCAACAACGGCATATCCAGCACACGAATATCTGCACCTATATCCTTAGTGATTTTTTGCCATTGCTCCAATATTTCTTGATAATTTCTGCCAAGACGGTCTATGCTCTTTATAATGACTATGTCTTCTTTCTTTAACCTTTTTATCATTTTCAAATATTCCGGTCTATTAAAATCTTTTCCTGAAAACTTATCAATGTATATATTTGGTTTATCAATTTTTTGCTCTTGTAGTGCAATAATCTGTCTCTCTGGATTTTGATCCTTCGCTGAAACTCTAACATATCCATATATCTTCATCTTTGCCTCCTTCTTATATGCAAATATATTGCATATATAAGGCAGACAACAAGCTAATCACTTACTATATACATAGTAACTAATTATATGTATATCGTCAATCCGTAACTTTTTAAATAGTATATTAAAGAGGTGATACTTTATGGAAAATAACTTATATACAATAAAAAATTACGGTCAAATAGAAATCCATATCAAAGAATATATGGATAAAGAAAACATCACAAGAAATGCACTTGCCAGGGCTATTAATACAAGATTTGAGGTAATCGACAAATGGTACAATGGTCATGTAGAAAAAATAGACTCTGATATTCTTGCTAGAATATGCTTCGTTTTAAAATGCAATCCCGGTGATATAATAAGATACAAAAATTGACATAATCAAAGCCTTTCCCCCTAAAACCATAGAGAACAAAAGCCCTGCAGCAAATTCTGCAAGGCTTTTGTTTTCTATGGTTTTTTAATGTATTATCATTTTTTTAAATCTACCAGCATTTCTGCAATTTCCTCATCATCAAGATCAGGATTTTCTTCTATTAAATCAATGACTTTGATAACGAATGATTCTGAACCCCCAAGAAAATCACTTGTATCTGCGATTTTGTCTCTGGTTATTTACGAATCAAAAATACCCGTGTTTTCATTTCGCCAAGTTCTACATTTTCTCTGTCTCTCATCTGTAATGTCATGTATTCTCGCCTCCATTTTTCACTGTTTTTTTTCTTCTGAGCCTATATAAGAAACGGACATATTTCCCCATATGCCATCAGCGGATAGTGATCCTTTTCCCTATCTCTTCACCCACAAGCTCATCAATCAACTCTATGGCCTCCCTGATCATGCCGTCACAGTGCACTTTCTTGATTCCACCCTTTTGGGCATTTGCCTTTAACAGATCGGCACAATCGGTCATGCCGTTGTGGTTATCTGCTATCCTGCGCCTGAACTGATTTATCACGTATGGATTCTCAACACCCAGAGCGCCAAGTACCATAAGCCCTCCTGTGATCGCACCGCAGGTTGAACCACACTTCATGCCACCACCGAAATTAGCACTGAGCTTTGCCGCCATATCTCCTGTTATTCCGAGCTCGTCCGCGTAAGCCCGCAGAATGGTCTGCGCACAGTTATTGACCATCGGTGTCTCGTTTCTTATCTCCATAGCTTTTTCTACATGTTTGTTCATTATGACTTCCTCCAATCCATATACAAATAATCATTTGTTAACCATCAAAATTCCTTTTTATGTATCCCTTTGAGGAATTTCCCCATTACACCTCCATATAAAAAATGGCGGGGAGTCTCCCCGCCTAATTAGGTTGGACCTGGGTCTTACGACCAGCCCAGACAATGTGACATGTCACATTTATATCGTATGTTGATGATAACATAATTATGTTATTCATTCAATAAAAAGTGCAATTATTTTCAATAATAGTTATATCCTCACTCACTGATAATCTTCCTGCTGCACAGATACGTTATAAGGAAATATCCACCATATATGATCACCACGATAGCCGCTGTGATTCCGATAGCACCTGCTATATCATACGCTCCCATAGTATCAAGAATCTTCGTGCTGACCATCATTCCAAATACCGAATGGACTATGGCGAGAGCAAGTGGGAATACAAAGAATAGTCCCATCTGCGAGAAAAGAGCCTTGTTGATCATGTGCTGATCCACGCCAAGCTTTCTGAGCATCTTATATCTCTCTATGTTATCTGTGCTCTCTGAGAGCTCTTTGAGTGCAAGGATGGCTGCTCCAGATATAAGGAATATAAGTCCGATATACATACCTATAAATGATGCTATCGCTCCGACTCCCACGCTGGCTGCTTTCACGTTGTCCTTGGTATTTACTGTGATAAGTCCGCCAAGTTCATCCTTCTTTGATACATTCCTTATGATCGTATCACTATCCTGTATGACATCCCTGTCCTGATCGGCATACTTTCCGATGAAATACTCATTTGCGAACTGTGCACCTTCAATGGCTGAATCCGGCACGATAAACACACCTGTGTTGAGGGGCTGAGTGGCAAGCTCTATATCACCATCTATACAATACGAGATAACCGGTTTTAGCTTGTTGCCATATACCTCTATCTCTTTTCCCTCCTGAAGTCTCTCATCACGGATCTTAACGAATATTCTATAATTTGCCAGGATTGCATACTCGTCATCGGCAAGCTGGATCTCCGCTTTGTCATAAATCTTTGCCACCTTGTTGTAGTCAGACTGTGATATGATCTCCTCCGTTCCCTCAAAGCTAGACAAAGCGTTTACATCTATTCCAAGAGAATCAATCAGAGCCTCATCTCCCAGATAGTTTCTGATTGTAAGTGTAGGACATGTATATGTGTGTACGTCAACGTAATCTGAGAAGTATGATCCAAGATCCACATTATTTTCACTATATACATCTTCTATGCTCTTTCCATCAGTCACCTCAGGTTTCTTCAAAAGATCATTTGTCTCGCTGTCATTACCCATCTCGTCTTCGTCATAATAGATTGAATCACTGCTCTGGGTTTTCGATATACTCACATCCGCTCTTGCGTACTTTGCAATGCCCTCATTTAAGGAATTCTTCACTGCAAGCGCTGATGAAAGCACACATATTGTCACAAAAAGCATCAGACAGATGACTGATATTGAAAGTACATTTGTGTTGACACGGCTGCTCATCTGTCTGACGACAAATGAATTGAGTCCCTTATAGTACACATTCTTCATAGACGACACGATTCTGAAGAGCATTCCGGACACTGACCAGAAGAAAAGCACCGTTGCAACGCATCCGACCACGATCCACTTGTAGAGATCATTCATGTACATGTCATTTAGATCGGTAATTACCGCATGATAAGCATATCCAAGTGATACAGCTGATATCAGGAACACGATAACTGATACCCATGGATTCTTGATCTTGACGTTCTCAGACTTTCTTCCATTCCGGAAAAGGTCGATGAGCTTACATTTGCTGATGATAAATGTGTTGAAGATTATAACCACCACATATATGATTGCAAAATACAGACAGGTCTTGGCAAAGGCGCTGCCGGAGAATACAAAGCTGTATGATGACATATCTGCATCGAACATGTTTGCAACAAGTACACTTGTTATCTGTGAGATTCCTATTCCGGCAAGAAGTCCTACCACAAGTGATACAAGTCCGATGATAAGTGTCTCTATGAAAAGCATTGTGGACACCTTGCGTTTTCCCATTCCAAGGATGAGGTACAGACCAAATTCTTTGTTACGTCTCTTCATCAGGAAACGGCTTGCATATATGATGAGGAATCCGAGCACAAATGCGATGAACACGCTGACGCCCGCGATCATCTTGCTCATGAGCTGCACGACCTGTCTTGTGTCAGCCGATATCTGGAGCATGGCGGTCTGCGTCTCTATGGCATTGAACACATAGAAGATTGCAACACCGAGTACCAGAGTGAAGAAATATATGGCATAGTCCTTTATACTCTTCTTCATATTTGATACGGAAAGCTTAAAGAGCGTCATTCAGATCACCTCCAAGCAGTGTCACGACATCTATGATCTTATTGAAGAACTCTTTTCTGGTATCTCCTCCTCTTCTAAGCTCGTGGAACACCTTGCCATCCTTGATGAAAAGAATCCTGCCTGCATAGCTGGCTGTAAATGAATCGTGTGTTACCATGAGTATCGTTGTCATGAGATCCTCATTCAGATGCTTAAGTCTCTCAAGCAACAGCTTTGCCGACTTGGAATCGAGTGCTCCCGTAGGCTCATCTGCAAGCACAAGCTTTGGATCAGTGATGATTGCTCTCGCAGATGCTACTCTCTGTTTCTGACCGCCCGACATCTGATACGGATACTTCTTCAGAACACTCTCGATCTCAAGCTCCTTTGCAACAGCCCTGACCTTCGCATCTATCTGTTTTGCAGGCACATTCTGTATTGAAAGTGCCAGTGCGACATTCTCATACGCCGTGAGTGTGTCAAGGAGATTGAAATCCTGGAATATAAATCCCAGCTTCTCTCTCCTGAACTCGTTAAGCTTGTTGCCTTTGAGTGTTGTGATATCCTTGCCGCCCACATAGATGTGTCCGCTGCTCACTTTATCTATAGTAGAAACGCAGTTAAGCAGTGTCGTCTTACCGCTTCCGGATGCACCCATGATAGCGACGAACTCCCCTGCCTCCACATCAAATGATATTCCATCTATGGCCTTTGTCATATTGGATTTGTTTCCATAATATTTCTCAATGTTGTCAATCTTTAATATTGTTTCCATTGAATTTCCCATTGATATGCCTCCTCAAATGTTTGTTTACTACTGCTCTCACCATTGAACATATTTGTAGTTTACACATTTTGAAAGCAATTGTCCTTTTTCCATTATTACCTAACATTACAATTCTGTAACCTTGTGGACGCTCACCCGATCTGGTATCCCACTATCGCAAAACGCAATTTTAATATCATCCAATCTTGTATATATCATTATGTCCAAATACTATACTCACATCTGTGTATTCATCCACCTTTGACGCTATATCCAGCTTATGTCCCAGCTGCCTGCACAGATTGTCTATTATATAAAGGCCCATACCTGTGGATTTCGCATGTTTCCGCCCATTTTCCCCGGTAAATGATTTCTTGCACACAAGTGGAATATCAGACTGTGGTATACCTATTCCATTGTCCTTTATGTGCAGAGCCTTGCCGTCACCCACCGGTTCAACCCAGATCTCTATAGTCTTTTCCTGTCCTCGGTCTATATACTTGATACTGTTGCTCACGATCTGATTTACCATAAACTCAAGCCATTTTGAATCCGTCACAACACATTCATCCACATCATGAACATTCAGCGATATGTCACCATCAAGCAGCATATCCTTGTTCTTCACAGCCACCCTTCCGATGACACTCTTAAGATTTATCTCGGCAAATCTGTAATCTGCCGATGCATGCTCCGCCCTCACATAGTAGAGGACCTGATCCGCATACGCGTCAAGCCTTGCGACCTGTTCCTCGTATTTTCTCGGGATCACATCCCTGTTGTTGTGGCACATGAGCACCAGACTGGCTATCGGAAGCTTGATCTCGTGAACCCAGATCTCTATAAAGTCCTTGAAATCTTCCACGCTGTCCCTGTACTTTCTCACATTCTCAGTCATGGACTTGTTGATGTCGTACATAGCTGAATACACCAGCTTTCCCTCGTAGAAGTCAGGCTCGTCCAAAGTGTCAAGTATGAGATACTTCTGATCCAGTTCATCCAGATGTCCAACCAGACTGTTGTAGAACTTATATTTTCTCAGATAATCGAAAGCGATAACCGAGACGACAAATATCACAGCCACGATGACGAACATAATTCTCATCTGTAACTGTGAGTGAAATGCCATCATGAGCAGATATGTGAATATCACAAATCCCGCATATCCCGCAATTATTCCAAGTTTATCCTTTATATACAAGCCAAATTTCATTTTACAAAATTACTCCAATCTTTTGTCGCTGTAAATGATATATAACCCCACTTACCTGTCATACAAGTCGGTATCCCTGCTTCTTCCTGGTCTCTATGGCATCATCATATCCAAGATCCGCCAGTTTCCCCCTGAGCCTGCTTATATTTACTGTGAGCGCATTGTCATTTACAAACTCATCATTATCCCACAGGTCTGTCATGATATCATCCCTCGACACTATCTTTTCCCTGTTGGCAAGCAGCAGCTGGAATATGATCATCTCATTATTGGTGAGAACCATCTCCTGACCACCTTTGCTGATAGTCCCCTTGCTGAAGTTGACCTCCGCATCTCTGTATGATGCCGTATTCTGGCTGCCCTCCATGCGCTTGAGCACCGCCGCTATCCTAAGCAAAAGTATCGTTGGATTGTATGGCTTTGTTATATAATCATCCGCGCCATAACTCATGGACAGCACCTCATCCATCTCGGAAGTCCTGCTTGTGACCATGATGATAGGCACATCAGATTCCTTTCGTATCTCCTTCACTAGGTTTCTGCCGTTTATCCCCGGAATATTGATATCCATGAGCACCAGATTCGGCGCAGCCTTAAGTATATCGTCTTTTGTGTGTTCAAAGCTTGTGAGGCTCAGTGCCTCATAGCCTTCCCCCTCAAGTATCTGCACAAGCTCCTGACAGATACTCTCGTCATCTTCTACAACAAATATCTTTTTCATCTTTATTTCTCCATTTTCTATTTTCCATTTAGGCAATTACGAAACCCTTAATCTATTCAACATGCAAGAAGATGTTTAGCATTACCAAATCAGGGGAATACGAAGTCGCCGGTACTTAGATGGCACGTTAGTGACATCTTTAGTACCGTTGCAGACTGAGTTAAACGAGAGCGACCCTTGATTGGTATGCTAAAACATCTCTTGCACATTCAGCGTATTTAAGTTTCGCAATTGCCTATTTTCCCATTTTAAGTGGCATGTCCACCAACATCCTCGCCCTGTTGTAGACATTCAGCTTTGAACCGCTGGAATCCACATCACAGCTCACTATCATTCCCTGCGGCAGCTTCTTCTGAAGCGAAGGGTACAAACCTCTTCCGCAGGTGTGATTAGGCATACAGCCAAATGGCTGAACCGCCAGAACCTTTGGGCACTCATGGAGTATGTGTCCCGTTATCTCCGCGCCGATGAGCCAGCCATCTCCTGTTTTATATCCCCAGCTCACATATCCTTCAGCCTCACGCTTCATCGTGAAGAAATCCTCCATGGTATAGAACCCATATTTTCTAAGAGCCTCTATCATTGCTCTCTGCAGGCTGCCGAAGAACTTCAGCACCGCCTTGTAAAGCAGAGATTCAAATGTCATATTGTCCGTGAGATGTGAATCCATATAGTACATGGCATACCATGAAAGCCCATTTGTATGGCTCTCACATCCATTTGACTCAAGGAACTTGATCATATCCCAGTTTCCCAAATGGCAATACTTTATGTACAGCTCTCCCACTATCCCAACACGCTGTTTTCTCTTATCATTCAGCCTTATCATTGAAAAATCCCTGGCTATCCTGTCGAAATTCCTCTTCATCTTTCCAAGTGTCAGATTCTTTCCCTCTTTCAGATCTCTGGACAGGATATTTATCCACTTCTGCCAAACCTTTTGTGACTGTCCCTTTTTCACCTCATTTGGCCTTGTCTGATTGAGGAGCAGCATGAGTATATCTCCGTAGAATAGTCCGAACAGTGCTCTCCACACCATGAATGCCTGCACACGCATCTGGCAATCCTTCTCCAGCCCCTTAACATTCAGGGATAGTATCTTTACCCTGTCAAATCCTGCCTTTCTCACCGACTCCTTTAACACATGTAAGTAGTTTGCTCCCCTGCATGCATCCCCCGCCGTCGGCATGAGAAGTCTTGTCCGGATGATATCATATTTGCCTGACTGCAGTGCATCTATCATCTGCCCGGCATTTAACACTATCGGATAGCACATATCATTGTTCACATACTTAAGTCCCACATCCGTAATATGATCCTCATTTGACAGTATGACCGGATGATAATCCCTTGAATAAAAGGCGTATTTTATCAGAGGAAAATGCGCATCCAGCATGGCAGGGATCAGCAGTACATATTTTTCATCCCATGCGTTCTCGTCTATCTTATACATAATTTACTCCCCATATACTTTGCAGTGATATAACGTGTTTGTAATACTTTAATTATATATTATAACTTCTTTTGCATGCACCTAGCCACTGCTTACTGATTAATTTTGCTAAACTTATTTTCACGCAAAAAGGGACTTCCCTCAACCGGGAAATCCCTCTTATTGTTTGTTACAATATTTAACTATCTTTTTTATACCCCTGCAATAATGAGCAGCACTGAAAGCAGCACAAATCCAAATCCGAGAGCTCCGATGATCCTGACACCGCACTTCTTGAGCGGCATGAGGACTATCAGTGAACCGATAGGGTTTAAGACAACGCACCACTTTGGAACAGGAAGCGCCCCGGTAAGTATCGCTACTATCACAGTGACCGCAAGACCAAGCCAGAGTACCACGCCTGCCAGATACATTGGTGGATTAAAAACCTGATCGATGGCTTTGATAACTTCATTGCTTTCATCGTCGGACATTTTCTTGCAGAGTCTCTGGTAAAGGAGCGGTTTCAGACAGAACACAACATGGCTCATAAGACCGGTATAGCATCCAAGTAATGTCATGACCTTGAGGATGCCTGCAAGCGCCACATTCCCATTTGAGATCATATCGGCAAGGAGCCACATTACAATATATCCTCCCGGCTGCCCGAGAAATGAAAGCCAGAACGAAACCTTGAATCTCTTCGAGGTCACATCTCCCCACCACGGACAAACTCCACTTAATTTCAGATTTTCACTTTGATTCGGCATGACAAGAGGCACATCCGCAAATGATGCAATAAGGCCACTTATTATTCCAAATATTCCCCACGCTACATAACTATTCATCTCTTTATCCTCCTATTAATTACTCCCTGTTGTCCTTCAGGCTTTCAACCATATCCGCTTTCTTCACCTTTCGGCCTAACAGCCACAGAGAAATCACGTAACTTATAAGAACACACACGGCATACTTTACAAAACACAGCGGTGTGTATACTGTCTCTATATAGGTGTTGTATGCTGATACACTCGCTTCAAAGTTCACTCTGCACAGCACCACTCCAAACACTGAACCTATCACGATTCCTATTGGAACAAGGATGTGGTAGATGCTTATCATCATGCGGCTTATCTGTCTGTCATCGTATCCAAGCACCTTTAACATTGATATCGATGATGCATTTTCGCTTATTAACATATTTACCATGAGATATACACATATAACTATGATGAGCACGGCAAATCCGATGCAAACCGAGAGCATCGATTTCATCTGTACTGTGATCTGACCTATCTGATCTGAAAGATCTGACTTGGTTATCCTATACAGATAATCAGACTCCTTATAGTCAAGTTCTTTGTCAGACATAACAGCATTGTAACTGCCCTCAGGCACATCAAGCAGATCGCATGCATCATTCCAGCTGCTGTAGAGTATACTCTGGGAATCGTTCTGCACAACGTCATCTATCGTGACCGTGTATTCACTGAGTGATGCCTGATTGTAGAAAGTGAGCTCATCACCCTTGCCTACGCCATATATCATGGCTCCCATTGCAGATATATACGTTTTGCCTGATGTAAGCTCCAGCTTATCTCCTGACGTACTCTTTAAATCCATGAACTCATTATTATCCATACCCATGTATGTCAGATTGGTCGTGTATCCATCCACACTGAATGTGCCTGTCATGATCTCCGCTGCGCCATCCACTTTTTCTGTCTGGATACTGCTTAAAAAATACTCGTACTCATAGTCCCCGACTTCATTTACAGACACATCACAATAGTTCTCAAGCGAATCTATACAGACGTAGCAGAACACCATCAATATTCCACCAACAGCGATTCCAAATATAACTACAATACTTCTGCTCCAGTTGCCAAGAATAGACCGGATCTTGAACTTTGTCGTGAACTTCATATTTGACTTTGCCATGCGAAGTCTCCTGCGTTTTCTTGTTCCTCCATTTCCTTGAAGAAGATCGATTGTCTTGAATCTGAGAACTCTCAGTGCCGTAAGCAATCCCACAATACCATATGCCACAATCGGTACAATACAGATGATCACAAACTGCACTGTTTCCGAACTGTAATCCACCGGAAGTATTTCTGTCTTCATCTCAAATATTGCCGTAGCAAGTGCATCCCTGCACGGGGCAGCCGCAATGGCACCTATCACAGCGCCTATCACTCCCGGAATAACACCAAACAATCCGTAGTGCAGCGAGAGCCTTGTCCTGCCATATCCAAGAGCCGACAGAACTCCTATCTGTCTCGCCTCAGACTTGATCTTCCTTCCGAGAACTATCGCTATTATTATCATCACAAATACGACCAGCATAGGTATGATCATATTCATATAAAGCTTTAACTGTTCCCTCTCATTCTGCGGAACCTTTATTCTCACATTTGTGGATGCCGGAATGTATGACAGAGTGTAATACTCGCTGTGTATCTCCTCCCTGAATGCCTTCTCCTGATCCTTATCATCGTATATGACCGTATAGTATGATGTCTTTGTGTCATCATTTATCTGCGCAAATGCAGACTCACTCACTACTGCATATCCAAATGTATCAAACAGGAACATGTTGTCAGACAAATTCTTGTATACCGCCAGATAATCAGGTCTCGCCATCGTTCCTACTATTTTGTAGTTTCTTCCATCGATATCAAGAAAGTCCCCTATCTGCAGTCCCCTGGCATCCATCAGATGAGGATTCAAGAGTATCTCGTCATCAGAAGTCACATCCTCACCATCCAGCAGCTTATATGTATCGATCTTCTTTGACGGCGTGAATATCCTTAATGTGTAATCCTCCGCTATATCCTTACCTGTCCTGTCATCGCAGTTCTCCTCAGTCAGATCAATATCAGCATATGTCTGCTTTTCAAGCTGTACATTGTACTTCCCTTCAAGATTATTGATAGATTTATCATATATAGGATTTGCTGTGACAAACTGAGCCTCCTCAACATTTGTATCTTCATAGAACGAATCAAGATATCTGCCCTCTCCATCATAAGCACCTGTAAAGCCGATATACATGACTATCACCAGCGCGGTGAGGATAGTGACACATATGTAGAAAGAAAGATTGTGCTTTATATTCCTTATATATCTTCTATTTAATGTCATGTCCCCACCTCTTATAATTCAAGCTGTTTTGCCGGTATTTTGTTTTCATTTGCCTTGCTGAGTGATACCTTGCCATCTTTTATTCGGATTATCCCATCGGCCATCCCCGCTATAGCCTCATTGTGGGTGATGATTGCAACAGTTGTTCCAAACTGTCTGTTGACCTTCTCCACAAATTCAAGAACACTTCTCGATGTCTTTGAATCGAGGGCACCTGTAAGCTCATCACATAGCAAAAGTTTCGGATTCTTGATGATGGCTCTGGCGATGGCAACTCGCTGCTGCTGACCGCCTGACAGTTCATTTGGGAATCTGTCCTTGTACTTCTCTATGTCCACAGCCTTCATGACCTCATCTATAGGAAGTGGATCCTTCGCAATATCTTCTACGACCTGTATATTCTCCTTAACTGTGAGATCCGGCAACAGATTGTAGAACTGGAACACAAAGCCAACATCAGTCTTTCTGTATTTTGTCAGTTCACCCGACTTCAGTCTGGATATTTCCTTTCCATCCACCGTGATACTTCCCTCATCTAGGCTGTCGAGGCCTCCCATCATATTGAGGAGTGTACTCTTGCCTGAACCCGATGGTCCAAGTATCACATATATTTTCCCCTGCTCCAGTGCCAGCTCTATTCCATCTAAAGCATGAACAGTATTCTCCCCTTTTCCATAACTTTTTCTTACATTATTCATCTGAATAAACATTCTGCTTACCTCCAAGTAAAATTTTTGTTTCTAACTATTTCATATACATTAAGTTGTCTCTCCGCCCAGTCTCCTGTACTCGAGAGGTGTGCAGCCATATTTGCGCTTGAACACCGTGCCAAATTTACTCTGACTCTCATATCCAACAGAAAGAGCTATATCCGCAACAGATATATTGCTGCCTGTAAGCTGCTTTGCAGCATATGCCATTCTCTTGCTTTGCATATACCTCTTCACAGTATCCCCATACACGATCTCAAAATACTTGTTGATAGATACTGAACTCATACCATACAGACTCTCCAGTTCTGCCATGGACACATCCCTGCTGAGATCCTGTCTGATCGTGTCGTATATCTCCTGCACGATACGTCTCTGTCCCTTTGTCAGATAAAACTGAGTATCACGCACCGCTATATCATCAGTTCTTATAAGATCGAGTACATACAGCATATTTATAAGATATGAATTTTTGTCCTTATCACCATTTTCTATGATATCTCTCAAATCATCAAATGCATGCCGTAGCCGGTCCTGGCACTCGCCGATATAGTATTGACCGTTCTGCTCACAGGCTTTTCTGATACTTTCCGCATCGATCCCTACTCTTCCCAGAAATGCCTCATCCTCACTGCTGATATTGTCGACACATATCACTATCTCCAGACCACCATATATGTCATCATAGAAATTGAAGCTCTTGCCCGCCTCCTGATGCCACTCTATACAGAGTGTTCCTGGCTTCATATATGCATATTTGCCATCATTTACTCTGATCTCCGCCCTTCCTCTGTTGCAGTAGTGGATAACCATTGTATTTTCAAGCGCTCTCACCTTGGAATGTCCCGGAAGTGCATCCATGCCACCCATATAATATTCCTGTATATCGATTCCCGTCATAGGCGAAACAAAATTCATATACTGTCCATTTTGTCTCATTTTTAAACGGATCACTTCACCATATTTATCCGATATGTCAAGCTGGATCATCTCAAAGAAAAAGGACAGCATCTCCGGTGGAATACGCGATATAAGATTGCTTAAATACGTGCTTTTAGCCATGATTTTCTGTATTTTCTCGTCCATATATCCTCCATTTCTAACTTATGTTTGTTGTAACTAACCCTGTTATAACATGCCGCAAATAAAAATTCTATTCCATTTTCATTATTTTATTCCACTTCTAAAACAGGCTTGTAATCGTACCCATCCCCTGTATGTTTGTTGATATATCACCGCTTACCTATGAAAATGAAAAAAGACACAGGTACTATATAAAATGTCACCAACCGTTACAACGGCTTAACATCTTATATAGCACCTGTGTCTTAACACAAATATTTTTATAGACTGCTACAGCATCGACTGGGAATTGAACTATAGATGATTTTCCCGGTTCTTGTTCTTAAGTTTATTCCAGAATACTCTTTGCAAGTTTCTGCTCCTCATCAGTAGGCGGGTCGATTCCCTCAAGCTTATATGGTATTCCAAGTCTTTCCCACTCAGTGATTCCGAGCTTGTGATATGGAAGTACCTCAACTTTATCGACAGTCTTAAGAGTGTCTATGAACTCCTTTGTCTTCTTCAGATCATCCTCATCAGTTGTGATGGTTGGTACCAGTACGTGTCTGATCCACATATGCTTACCCTGATCTGACAGATACTGTGCAAGATCAAGTATATTGCTGTTGGAGAATCCTGTGAGATCTCTATGCTTGTCATCATTGATCTGCTTGATATCGAGCAGGAACAGATCTGTGAGATTCATCAGCTCATTGAACTTGGAGAAGAATGGCTCCTCCCTTGTAAATGGATTGCCGGCTGTATCTATTGTTGTATGAATACCTTCAGCCTTTGCAAGCTTGAAAAACTCGATGAGGAAATCCATCTGAAGCAGCGCCTCACCACCGCTCACTGTTATACCACCACCGTTTTTCCAATATGGCTTATAGCGGAGCGCCTGCTTTAACAGGTCCTCAGGGGTCCTCGCCTCGATCTTGACGCCCTTATCCTTCAGCAGCTTTGTATTCTCTTCTATCTTCTTCTCAAGTTCTTCTCTCTCAGCATCGCTTGTTTCATCTGAGTAAAGCTTACTATAGTCTGTCACAAGATTCCATGTCTCTGGGTTGTGACAATATTTACATCTCATCTTGCAGCCCTGTAAAAAAACTACAAATCTTATGCCTGGACCATCTACTGCTCCAAAGCTCTCTGTCGAATGGACATATCCTAAAACCTGTTTCTTTTCAGACATATTTCACCTCTAAGTTCTTCCTATTCAAATACAACTCTCAATTAATGAAAGTAATTACAAACAAAACTACATGTCTATTATCTCTTATAAAAATGATATAAATGCATATTCTTAAAAAAAGTCCCGGAGAGGTTATCCCCGGGACCATGGTTCTTGTTATATCTGACAAAGCATCTATAACTTCACTGAAAATCCAGCGTCAGCTAAGAATTAAAGTGAGTCATGGAATGTTCTGTTGATAACATCGAGCTGCTGCTCACGTGTAAGTGATATGAACTTAACAGCATATCCTGATACACGGATTGTGAAGTTAGCGTACTCTGGCTTATCTGGATTCTCCATAGCATCAAGGAGCTTATCCTTACCAAATACGTTTACGTTCAGATGATGAGCGCCCTGATCGAAGTATCCATCCATTGCGCTTACAAGCTTTGTAGCTCTCTCTTCCTCATCATGTCCAAGTGCTGATGGGTTCATTGTCTGTGTATTTGAGATACCATCCAGTGACCACTCATAAGGAATCTTTGCAACAGAGTTAAGTGATGCAAGAAGTCCTGATGTCTCAGCGCCGTAGCTTGGGTTAGCACCTGGTGCAAATGGTGTCCAAGCACGTCTTCCATCTGGAAGGTTACCTGTGTACTTACCATAAACTACGTTAGATGTGATTGTAAGGATAGATGTTGTAGGCTCTGAATTACGATATGTGTGTCTCTTCTTGATGTCTGTAAGGAACTCATGAAGAAGCCATACACCGATGTTATCAGCTCTGTCGTCATCGTTACCATACTTAGGGAACTCGCCTTCGATCTCGAAGTCCTCAGCAAGTCCTGTCTCTGCGTTACGGATAACCTTAACCTTAGCGTACTTGATTGCTGACAGTGAGTCGATTACGTGTGAGAATCCAGCGATACCTGTTGCAAATGTACGACGTACATCTGTATCGATAAGTGCCATCTCAGCTGACTCATAGTAGTACTTGTCATGCATGTACTGGATGAGGTTAAGAATATTTACATAAAGTCCTGCTAACCAGTCAAGCATCTTCTTGTACTTAGCAAGTACTTCGTCATAGTCAAGGTACTCTGCTGTGATAGGTGAGTACTCTGGACCTACCTGCATTGGCTTACCAGTCTTCTTGTCAAGGAACTTCTCATCCTTACCACCATTGATAGCGTAAAGAAGACACTTAGCAAGGTTTGCACGAGCTCCGAAGAACTGCATCTCCTTACCAGTCTGTGTAGCTGATACACAGCAGCAGATTGAGTAATCATCGCCCCAGATTGGCTTCATTACATCATCGTTCTCATACTGGATTGAGCTTGTTCTTACAGAGATCTTAGCAGCATACTTCTTGAATGTATCCTGAAGAGCTGATGAGTAAAGAACTGTAAGGTTTGGCTCTGGAGCTGGTCCCATGTTCTCAAGTGTATGAAGGAATCTGTAATCGTTCTTTGTAACCATTGAACGTCCGTCAACACCGATACCACCAACCTCAAGAGTAGCCCATACAGGATCTCCTGAGAACAGCTCGTTGTATGACTTAATTCTTGCGAACTTAACCATACGAAGCTTCATTGTGAAATGATCGATAAGCTCCTGAGCCTCAGCCTCTGTAAGCTTACCAGCCTTAATATCTCTCTCAATGTAGATATCAAGGAATGTAGATACACGTCCAACTGACATAGCAGCACCGTTCTGAGTCTTGATAGCTGCAAGGTATCCGAAGTATAACCACTGAACAGCCTCTTTAGCGTTTGAAGCTGGCTTTGAAATGTCATATCCGTATGACTGAGCCATAACCTTCATCTCTTTGAGACGCTTGATCTGCTCTGAAAGCTCTTCTCTCTGACGGATGACATCATCAAACATGTTGCCATCGCCACAGTTAGCCTTATCCTCTTCCTTCCAAGCGATAAGCTGATCAATACCGTAAAGAGCAACTCTTCTGTAGTCACCTACGATACGTCCACGACCATATGTGTCAGGAAGTCCTGTTACGATATGTGTATGACGAGCTGCCATCATCTCTGGTGTGTAAGCATCAAATACTGCCTGGTTGTGTGTCTTGTGATACTCAGTGAAGATCTTGTGGAAGTTCTCGTTTGGAGTATATCCATACATCTGAAGAGCCTCCTCAGCCATCTTGATACCACCATAAGGCATAAATGCTCTCTTAAGTGGCTCATCTGTCTGAAGACCTACAACCTGCTCAAGATCCTTTGTCTCTGGATCAATGTAGCCTGGGCCATAAGATGTGATGCTTGATACAACATCAGCATCCTCCTTTAAAACTCCACCGTTATCTCTCTCAGCCTTCTGAAGTGCCTGAAGCTTATCCCAAAGCTTGTTAGTAGCATCTGTTGGGGCTGCAAGGAAACTCTCGTCTCCATCGTACTGTGTGTAGTTGTTCTGGATGAAGTCTCTTACATTACACTCTTCCTTCCAGAGTCTACCTGTGAATGATTCCCATTCCTGGTTCTGTAACATGATAAAATTTCTCCTTTCAGTGTTTTAATATGTGAAAATGTGACACACTATTTACTTATTATACAGAATAATCTTCTATAATTCAATAATGCTTATCACATTCCTTGCTTTTCATTTGTAAGTATATTATACTTTACTCATAAATTCAGTTGTTATAACCACGTAATAAAGATTTAAACAACTTTTTTTGAAAAAATTTGAGAAAATATATGAATAATATATATTGTGTATGGACAAGGAATAATTTATTACGCATATACAATATACTGTGTTTTGAAAAAATATACATCCTATAGCTGAAAGCCTGATCGCACCCCTGCATCATGGCAACTTGTCACTATAATATACTACGCTGCAGACTGCTGCTCTGCATAGAAATAAATAATAAGATGGAGGTTATGTATGAAACTTAAAATCCCTCAATATCAATTGTCTGAAGTACTCAACATGATGGCATTCAAAGGAATCTCGGAAGCCGATATCAAGGCCATGATGGATCTCGGGATCCTGCGCGAACACTATTACAGATACAACTCCACTATATTCAAAGCCGGCGAGATAACCGAGGAGCTCGGAATAGTCATCAAAGGCCGGGTGATTGTTGAGAATGTTGACTACTGGGGCTCCAAAAGTATCCTGAGTTCAGCACTTCCGGGAAAGGTGTTCGGTGAAACCTATGCTCTGTCAGGCCACAAACTCATGATCGACGCAAGAGCAACAGAGCCTACCATAGTATTCCTGCTCAACGCACAGGATATCATGTCCGGCAAATACAACAGTTATCCGTGGCATCTGCAAATGCTCAAGAACCTTCTCCTGCTGTCATCGAGAAGGAGTCTCACACTCTCACTTCATATCTTCTATATAAAGCCAAAGAAGATACGTGAGCGTGTAAGCTATTACCTCTCAGGACTTGCCAGCTCCCTGGGTACAACTGAGTTCGATATCCCATTTAACAGGGAACAGTTTGCCGACTACCTGAATGTCGACAGAACTGCACTGTCAAAGGAGCTGTCCAACATGCAGAGTGAAGGACTTATAGAGTTCAAAAAAAATCATTTCAAACTGTTGGAGCTTGACCACGAGGAATTGACATAATATCAACATTCTGAATCCAGTCCAAGTCTATCTTATGGTTACCGGGTGCGGAATTGTAAAATGCCAGCACCCGGTAACTGAAATTATATCCAGGAGAATCATGAATTCAATATCTCCATAAACTCCTCGCCTGTGATTGTCTCCTTCTGATACAGATAATTGGAAAGCTCATCAAGCTTCGCTCTGTTCTCAAGAATGATGGTTGCTGCCTTCTCATGCTGCCTTCTTATAAGCTCCACAACCTTCTTGTCTATGAGTGTCTGCGTCTCTGCCGAGCACGAAAGTGATGAATCACCGCCAAGGTATTTATTGGTCTCTACCTCCATGGCCACCATATCAAACTCTTTGCTCATTCCGTATTTGGTGATCATAGCTCTTGCAAGCTTTGTTGCCTGTTCTATATCGTTGGATGCTCCGGTTGTAACAGATCCAAATACTATCTCCTCCGCAGCTCTTCCGCCTGTGAGTGTCGCTATCTTATTCTCTATCTCTTCCTTGGTCATAAGGTAATGGTTTCCCTCGTCGACCTGCATGGTGTAACCAAGAGCTCCTGAAGTTCTCGGAACTATGGTTATCTTCTGGACTGGCGCTGAATCAGTCTGCTTTGCAGCTACAAGCGCATGTCCGATCTCATGGTATGACACGACAAGCTTCTCCTTGTCTGTAAGTATCGCATTCTTTCTCTGGTAACCAGCAATTACGACCTCTATGCTCTCTTCCATATCGGCCTGAGTCACGAAACCTCTGCCTGCTCTGACTGCCCTGAGTGCCGCCTCATTTACAATATTTGCAAGCTCGGCACCTGATGCTCCTGATGCCATTCTGGCTATCTTGTTGAAGTCTAAGTTATCTCCTATCTTGACCTTCTTGGCGTGAACCTTGAGTATATCTTCACGTCCCTTGAGATCCGGAAGTTCTACAGGTACTCGTCTGTCAAATCTTCCCGGTCTGAGCAGTGCAGGATCAAGTGAATCCGGTCTGTTGGTTGCTGCAAGGATGATGACACCGTTGTTGCCCTCGAATCCATCCATCTCGGTGAGGAGCTGGTTAAGTGTCTGCTCACGCTCATCATTGCCGCCTATCTGTCCATCTCTCTTCTTACCTATGGCATCTATCTCATCGATGAACACTATACATGGAGCCTTCTCCTTTGCCTGCGAAAACAGATCCCTGACCTTTGAAGCACCCATACCTACGAACATCTCAACGAATTCTGAACCGGACATTGAGAAGAATGGTACATTCGCCTCGCCGGCTACGGCCTTGGCAAGCATGGTCTTACCTGTTCCCGGAGGGCCTACAAGAAGAATACCCTTCGGCATGGAAGCGCCGATCTCCTTGTACTTTCCAGGATTGTGAAGATACTCAACTATCTCAGCCAGATTCTCCTTTGCCTCATCCTCTCCGGCGACATCTGTAAACTTTATTCCCTCTGTGGAATTAACATATATCTTCGCATTGCTCTTGCCCATTCCAAACATCATGGAATTCTTGCCGCCTCCGGCATGCTTCATCATCTGATTGGCAAGCATTCTTCCAAGTAATGTAAATATAAGTATCGGTATGATCCAGCTTAGTATAAAGCTGAGTATCGGTGATGTCTGCTTGATCTCCTGACCTGAGAACTTGGCTCCCGACTTGTAAAGTCTCTCGGTTAAGTTCTCATCACTCACCATCGCTGTCTTGTACACTTTCTTGTCATCCTTGCCTGTGAAATAGATGACATTTGACTGGGTCTCAATGTCTACCTCATCAATCTTCTTGTCCTCTGTCATGGATATGAATGTACCATAGTCCACCTCCTCTATACTTCTCTCAGTAAACCATGGGACAAACATGAAATTGAGAACCATTATTATGATAAGCACTATCAGATAATAAAATATCAGCGGCTTCTTTGGCCGTTTTACTTCTTTCATATAAAAATCCTCCTTGTGATATTTTTTAGAATATATACGTCTGACACAATACAGAAACGCCATTATCATATAGATTATTCTAACCTTATATCACAAGGAGGATTTATTCAATTAATTATTTCTAAAATTTGTATAACTCTTTTGAAAATATAGACAAAATTATAAACATTGCTTACAGTACAGCCATGTGGGCAGCTTCGGGCTGATCAGTCAGCACCTCCATTAACCATTCTCATGGATTTCAGCATCATATTCTGATGCCTAAAGAACAATTATTATATATCTAATATCTATTCAACACATGTATAAGTTAACCAGTACCCATTATCTATTAACCACTAATTATTAACAGTTCATTGGCTATCTGGTAGGACTTGAACCTACGACATCCTGGTTGTTAGCCGGGTGCTCTTCCTGCTGAGCTACAGACAAATTGTGGGATCTTGTACAGGAATCGAACCTGTGTTTCCGCCTTAGGGCAGCGTCTTAACCACTTGACCAACTAGATAATTTGGCGCGATTAGAGGGATTCGAACCCTCGCGGCAAATATTTTTTGCCCTATGGCTGTTTAGCCATTCCCTTAAACCACTTGGGTATAAACGCTTAAGTACACACTTATCGCTGTGTGCTGCGGACTGAATAGAAGCTATTCGTACTGTAAGCAATATTTATAAAAAATTTACATGTCTGTTCTGAAATATCAGAACTCTACATATGTAGTTGCATTCGATATTCTTATAGCGCTCTCAAGATTAGCTTTAAGCTCATCCTGTCTGCCCTGTAAGTCTCCAACAACCTTTTCAGCGTCAATTGGATCCACCATGCTGTATACAAGATTATCGCAGTAGGCAGATATGCTTTTCAGACTGTCGTCACTGAGGACCTTCTTATCACTTGAAGCAAGCGCTGTACTCATGGCCTCCTTCTGTCTGTCGGCATTCTCCTGTGACTTATTAATAGCCATCTTGGCCTTGGTGAAATCGTTATTTATCTTTCTGATAAGAGCGTCATCAAAGTTAGTATTTGAGAAGCTTCTTCCAAGTAAAGTCTTTCTGAGGTTGATTGCTGCTGCCCTCGTCATGGTCACTCCTGCCACCTCTATATCCGTAGTGGCATTTGCAAGCAGGATCGCTGCATCAAGCCTGTTGTATCTGCTTATGAGATCCCTTATACTCTGAAGATCTGCCCTCGCCTCGTCATCAAACTCCTGCACGCTCTTCTTACCACCGATAACGACATCATCTGATGTCTTTTTCACCGCCACAAAACTGGCTCTGTCTATGGCATCATTGACCTTCTTTATCAGAAGGTCTCTCTCATCCAAAGCTCTTGTCACTATCATTTTCTCCATAATATTCATATCCTCCTTTTTAAATAATATCTGGATCTCTCTACTGAATTAGTTTCCTACCACAGGCTCCATATCATAATATATAAGCCTGTGCTTCATATCCACGTACATATCCTCGTGGTAATGTCCGAAGTACCACATGGAATATCCAAGATTTTCCTCAAGCTCCTCGAAGAAATCTGTCAGTATATTCTGGGGATAAAGTTCATATAAGCGTCCCTTCATCCTCTTTATATCCTCAAGCTTCAGCTGTATAGTGTTCGATGCACAATGGGTTATGACATAGTCGACCTTGTAATCACAGCTCTCAAGATTTGCCCTTGCTTCCTCTATCTCTGTATCTGTCGGAAGCTCCTGTTTCCACCATGATGTGTTCAATATTCTGAACGGCCTGCCACTCCCCATTGCCAAATTATATTTATGCTTGAACAAAGGATCATCCTTATCAAGCACGCCACCACTTATGTCGTGGCTCTGTGCTCCTCCAAACGTAAAATATCTTTTTCCCTCTATATCGAATACCTGCCCGCGCTCAAGAAGTATCACCTTATCACGGACTATGTGCCGTACTTTTCCACCATGCCACTTCTCCACCGGGTATTCATCTATCATATTGTAATTCTCATGATTTCCCTGAACCCATAGAAGTGTAAATGGCTGCTTTGCGAAGAATTCACAGTCCTGTTCAAAGGACTCTCCTTTTGCCCAGAGCAAGCCAAGATCCCCGCATACGATCACTGTATCATTTTCAGTTAGATCCGGGCAGCAGTAAAATCCTCCTGACATAAATCTCCCAAACCTTCCGTGACAATCGCCTGTAATATAAATCATTTCAAAATCACTCCTTTATTTAATTGCCTTGTAATCCGGCTCATCCGGCAGACTTGTGTTTACCTTTTCATACTCAAGTCTTCTCTCGTACCAGTTTGTTTTTTACAACGAACTTAATACGCTATTAAACACTCTGTAATTGGAATCATCGCTTGGTCTGCAGTATACAGCAAACTCGATATTCTTAAATGCGTACATATAATCTCTCACCACATTTACCGCTGCCGTTGCCACTACCTGTGGTTCATTTCGGAATGCCCCACAGCCAAATGCACCGAGTATCACTGTGTCTGCATGGTTCATAACTGCACTGTCAAGAATTCTCCTGAGTCTTTTCTCATGGAGAGCCTGCAGTTCTTTGCTGCTCAGTGTCACCGCACATGTGCCATCCCCGGAATTATACTTATTACTTGGATTTTCCCTGAGATTTGGTGCCGCACATGTGATCACGTCGACCTTATACCAATCATCACGCTCCATGAGCTCCGGCAAATCAGTGTCAGTCTTGAATACCACGATATCCGGTGTGTATATGATGTCGTCGTTATGTATCGGATCATGCGCTGCCCTGTGCGGTGTGTAGAACATTCCCCACATATCAGGGGTGTTCAGGCAGAAATACAGATTGGAACATCTGCAGAGACATTCCTCCTGAGCACCCGCACCATTTACAACTCCGCCACCCGGATTGGATGCAGATGCAAAGTTATGCACAGCAACATGATTTCCTTTATAGGCCATTGCTGCCTCATAGGTTCTCTTCTTTGAGACAACCACATTTGCCCTTTTCCTGTAAATATTCAGTTCAGGCGTTGGTATATCCTCAGCCTCTGCTATAAAGCGCTGATTTGCAACTGACACCTTTGTGACATCTGAAAGCTCTGCGTCCGTCTTGCACATACGCTCTGTATCCTTAAATATGTTCCTGTTCATCTCTCTGCGATCCATCTTATTTACACTCCTTTTACTGCTCTCCAATATATATAAGGCGGTCTACATACCCTCTCGCCTCGCCCTTGAATATCGGTATATCATTGTCTATCATCCAGCCTCTGGAATTTTCGGTTCTGCTGCCATCTGTACGTGACGGATCTTCATCTGCCTGTCCCCTGATGCAGCAGCTTCCTCTCTTACACGCCACCGGAAAGTCGTTCCAGTTTATATTCTTCTCAAGCATCAGCATATCCTGTATATCACTGGTGGACTTGCCATGCATCTGCTTCTGTGAGAAATTGGCATGACCAACCATCTGTATCGAATTGCGGGATGCATCGAGCTGCCTCCAATATACAAGATTCGTCACCTCTTCTTTTGGTATATTGAAGCATCTTGAATCAAACATCGCCCCGGTCTCACAGGCCTTATCAAGGACTTTGATATATTTTGGATCCTCCGTACCCTCTTCTTTTACCTCCTGCACCAGTCTGGCAAATACCTGATTGAACCTCATCGTGGCCATGGAGGCGGATACGGAGCAAAGCTTCTGTACCTCGTAGTCAAACCACGCCGAGGAGTTAATCTTTTCATAATCCACAAGTATGAGTGTGATCTCATCCGACTGGGTATAGCCCAGCACACATCCTTGGATATTCTCACACAGATATTTCATGGTCTCCTGCATAGCTCTCATAAAAATCGAATCAAACGGTCTCTTAAAGTTTCTTGTATATGTATGAAATGCCTTGCCATCTATTCGTATCGCAACAGGACAACGTCTCATCAGCTTTGTCTTCGGTATCTGCTCATAAAAATCCTTCATTCTGGTACCTATATCATCTCGAAGTCTTGCCACACTGCCACTTCCTTTCTTTCAAATCTTTCATATATTTCAAGTCGTTCATATCTTTCAAATCTTCCGCATATTCATTTATTGATATGCCCTAGTTTATATCACATCCGGCTGATTGGCTATAAACCCGTAGTTTAAAAATCTAAATGTTCCTCTTTACGCTTATAGCCGTGAATCAAAGCTCCCATTCTTTTCTGAATATCTCTATCCCAACCTTCATACACATCTTTCCAGCATAGTTTCCCGCCTTCTGAATGATTTCGGGTTCTTCTTTCAGGCAGTCTTCATAAATTCTCTTTGGAAGATTCTTATAAATAATCTGCAAATCCTTCCTCTCGATTTTTTCGGGCATTATTCCTTCATCCACAAGCTTATTTACTATTTTCCGCACCCTGGCCTCGGTGACGATCATTCGGATATATCTTTCCGCCTCATCCATGTCTGCTTTTTTCTGTGAATCATCCCGTTTCCTCATATTCTTCCTGCGGTTATCCACCTTTATCTCATAAAATTCCGGATTTACATACTTCAAAACATGTGGCTCGCGTCCCTCAAAAAGAGCTGTCTGGTTCTTTATGACTATTCCCTCCTGCTTGTTTCCATAGGCAGGATCATTTGCAAACTGTTTACAGTGATCCCAGCTTATAAATTTCCCATAGTAGAGTTCATGTACATATGGAATACCACATTCTTCTGCAACAGATTTCACAGAGTCCTGAGACATCCACTGATCAGCATCTCCATCAAATATGCTGAACAGATAAAATTTGTCGTAGTTATCTTTTTCATAAATCACCGTGTGTTTCACAAGCCACTCTCCGAAAAATATGTAATTCGGATATCTGGCAAATGGTTTCTTGTCCATTTTCTGAACATATTCCCAGAATCCTCTCAAGGTCTGATCCTTACTCAGCTCATTATTACGGCTGAACGCTCTGAGGACATCCTCTTTTTCATCGTACCGTATGCTTGCATTGGCCCCATCCATTTTCTCCGTGATACTGATGATATCTCCAACCTGAAATGCCCCTGTGTTTACCGGGAGTGTGATGTCATCGAGCACTGTTTCTCTTTCCCTTACCACCTGGATATCTATATATTTCTTCACAATCAACCTCCAAATTTTTGACATTTAACAGATCTGCTTGCAACGCATTATAGCTAGTGTTTCTGCCGTTTTCAACGCATTTCAAGCAACTTCCGCATTTTCAGCCAAACGCTGATTTTCAGCCATTTGTGGGCATTTTCAGGGATAAAAAAATTTGTTACCCCTGCACAAAACTTAAGCTAGAACATAAGATAAATTTCTACCCCATAGACAAAAAAATTGTAGAACATAAGATAACCGATTTTACCCCATGCACAAAAAAAGACAAGAAAACGACATGCCCGAAGCTTCCCAGGCACATAATGAATTGTTTCCCCAAGGTTGAATAGTCTCACAAAATATAGTATTCTTAAAGTTTAAGATAAAAATATAATCCATAATCACTCAGCACATTTGACTTATGGTCTCAAGAATATTTATAATAATCTATATGCATTCTGATATATATGATGCATATGTTAACTATCACATTTTACTGAACAGGAGATTTTTAATGAGTGTAAATAAAGATTCAAAATACCATTCTTTATCAAAAGAAGTTTATGAACAAATCATCGACGACCGTGAACACGGCAAGATAAACCCATATGCATGCAAGGACTCTGATATTATAAGGCGTCAGCCAGATCATGATGCCCCGCATCTGTGGAGACCGGCATTTGTCATGGATGTGGAAAAGATACTTCACAACAACTATTACAATCGCTATTCTGATAAGACACAAGTTATCTCATGCTACAAGAACGATGATATATCAAGACGTGCACTTCACGTCCAGCTTGTATCCAGAATTGCAAGGACTATCGGAATGACTCTTGGACTCAATCTTGATCTCATAGAAGTGATCTCTCTTGGACATGACATCGGACATACTCCATTTGGTCATGCCGGAGAGCGTTATCTGAATGAGATCTACAACGAGCATACCGGAAGGCTCTTCAACCACAACATCCACAGCGCCAGAGTCCTTGACAAACTTATATTCCGAAATATCAGCCTCCAGGTGCTTGATGGTGTTATATGCCACAACGGTGAAATGGAACAGCAATGCTATACACCTAAGACATTTAACGCAGACGATCCATGGGGAGAATTTGACAGGTCGGTGGAGGACTGCTACACAGATCCGTCTGCAAACAAAAAACAGATCCCAGGTACACTTGAAGGCTGTATCATGAGGATCAGCGATATCATAGCCTACCTCGGAAAAGACAGGCAGGATGCAATAAAGATCGGTCTCATTCCAAATGATGATTCTTTCTCTGCAGGCAGCCTTGGATCCTCCAACGCCCATATAATTCACAATATGACTGTCAATATCATAGAAAACAGCTACGGAAAGCCTTATATAAGCATGGATCCGGATGTATACGAGACATTCTCCAAAGCCAAGACTGAGAATTACCAGAACATATATAACAATGACAGTCTCAACGCAATGTATAATGACAACATAAAGCCAATATTCTATTGTATATACGAAGAATTACTGAGGCAGGCTAAGAGCAAAGACACTGATTCCATACTGTATAAACACCATGTCAACTACATAAAAGATGCAAATCAGTATAGCAATTATTTTGGCAAAAAAGAATTCATCGACAATTATCTCAGTCAGGATCCAAACGAAATCGTAGTAGACTTCATCGCCAGCATGACCGACGATTATTTCATAGATCTGTATGAATACCTTTTCCCAAATGGGCCATACAAGGTCGACTATGTCGGATACTTTGACAACATCTGATCATAATTGTCAAAACAAATACCTCCTGGGCTGATAGTTATATTTCCATTATCTGCCCAGGAGGTATTATCATACATTTTTTTATTTAGAATAACTTTTCACTATCAACTACTTGCTCTATCGACTACTTACCGGTCTGATCTGACATTTTCTCTGCAAGTTTCTTACATTCAGCTTCAAATTCTTCTTCCACTTCTCGCCACGGTCTTTCGGCCACAGCAGGGACTGAACTAAGGTTGTCCGTACTCCTGTACGCCTCGCCTTTCATCAGATTCTTAAGTTCGAAGTTCATCATATCATCATCTATCTGTTTCCACATAGCATTCTCTTCTTCGCTCAGATCAGCAAGTCCAAATCGCTCAAATATTGCATTCATGATCGAACTCTCTATCTCAAGATAATTGGACAAATGCGCTTTTACCGGTCTGATTATGTCTGATATATACGCCTCGCTGGCATCGTGCAACAGACAGGCAAGCTGTAACCGCTCTGACCATCCCCTTGCCTTTGCCTCATTCATACAGTTGATGGAGTGCTGTGCCACAGAAAAGAAATAGGACACATGCCCTCCACCGCGGCACGTGAGGCTTAACGCATGCGCTATATCCTGTATTGATATGTCAGAAGCTGTCATACTCATCGGATCTATTTTATTTCCTGTATACGTGTTCATCGTTGCCATATCACAGTCTCCTAACTTATTCATTATATGTCAAGCAATTCAGAAATAATATCATTGAATTGCCTGCTCTGATCTATGTTGCACACGTGACCACAATGCTCTATTATTATCAGCTCCGCATCTGTCAGATCAGCTTCCTCCACGATTCCATTTATAAAGCACAGATCACCACGCCCGGAAATATATACATTCTCCTCGTGTAATCTGCTCACGAACTCGTCACAAAGTGAAAAATGCTCAATAAAAATATTCATATACGCCTTAAATTCCTGACTGTTTAATGCCTTGGCACATTTGCAGAACACCTTCCTGCTTGTCTTGCTGACTTTCCATGGCATAAATAACTTTGCCATTATTCTGTAGACGACAGGAAATGGCAGCTTGTCACCTATCTTAGCAAAGACATTGACAGCACGCCTGAGTGGTTTTCCAACCGTGCCAAGCGCACCCACAAGTATTGCTTTATCTATGTAACTTCCGCATCTCATCTCCATATATTTGATAAATATAGTTCCAAGTGATACGCCCATAAAAACAGCTCGCTGTATCCCCCGCTCATCAAGCACCTGCGTTATCTCACCCACGACAACATCCAGCGTACTTCCCATCTTGGACAATTTCAGTTCACTGTCTCCATGACTTGGCAGAGTTATCGCCAGAACATTAAACTTCTTCTGGAGCAATGGAATCTGATTCTTCCATACCCTGTTGTTTCCTCCAAATCCATGAAGCAGAACTATATATCTATCGGTATCACATGAGCTTTCAAAAACTTCATAATGTAACATCCTTGCATCCCCTTGATCATTTGTATTATAGCTTTATTATCAATCTGGTATGACCTCTATATACACCTGGTCATACTTATCCCTGAGCTCCTGTTTTATCTCGTCTCTTACCTTATGAATGATACTTATATGTATCACATCTGTCTGATTTCCTATATACACCTCAACCCACAGCTTCCGCCCAGTCTGGATGACATCCAGAAAAGTGACCTCATATGGGTAATCCTTCATATGTTGATCCACTATGGCTCGTATCTGACTAAGCGTCTCTTCCTCCGGAGCAAAAAGAATAAGATTCTTGATACTCTGAAATATCTCGCACACCGGCTCTTTTATAAGAAGAAGTGCCATAACCACCGCTACTGCCGGATCAATATAAGGGGTCATAAAACGTAGGCTTGTATGCAAAAGAGCAGTCTGTACCGCAAATGCTATAGCAACTCCCATACTGCTTATTACGTCAAGCTTCCACATATACAGCTCTGCTTTGATAGTTGTAGACTCATATTTCTTACTGTAATGGCCAAGTATCGCATACATAGCCGCACAGCATACACATACAAGAAATTCAAATACCGCTATGCTCCCCGCATCTACCTCATGTCCCCCATGAAACAACAGCTTTATATTCTCAACCATGAGATTACATGTGAGCGCAAGTAATACACTGTACTTTACAAGAAGAAAAAGCGATTCCACCTGGGCATAGCCATATGGATGTTTCTCTGTCACCGGTTTATACAGAAGCGGAACAAGCACCATAAATGGTCCTATCATGACCAGATCTGCTGAGTCGAACAGGCAGTCAGTCCAAAGCGAATGTGAATGGGTATACCATGCCATCACGCCCTCCGCAAGTATGAAGAGGACACTTCCCATAAAAGACAGACGAAGTATTCTCTTCTCTATGGCAAGCTTGTCCTTTCTCGACCTACGTTCCTTCTTCTTAGCTTCTCTTTTACTAATTTCTACATCTCTTTCATTCATTATATATTCTTCCTATGTTTAATTTCCATAGACCACAATATCATCAGTACATAATATAATCAAGTATCGGCTATTGATTTCTCCTTTTTGATATGCATATTTTTTTACAAAAAAGCCCCTGTAACCACCTCATGGCAATTACAGGGACTCATATTGTCTTTATTAAGCTAATTACTTACAAGTTCTGTTCGTCCGAATCCTACTTGTTAGCGATTGCAGCCTGAGCAGCAGCAAGTCTAGCAATAGGTACTCTGAATGGTGAACATGATACATAATCAAGACCAATCTTGTGGCAGAACTCAACTGATGAAGGATCTCCACCGTGCTCACCACAGATACCAATGTGAAGCTTTGGATTAACTGGCTTACCAAGCTTAACTGCCATATCCATGAGCTTACCAACACCTGTCTGATCAAGCTTAGCAAATGGATCGTTCTCGAAGATCTTAGCATCATAGTAAGCATTTAAGAACTTACCAGCATCATCTCTTGAGAATCCGAATGTCATCTGTGTAAGGTCGTTTGTACCGAAGCAGAAGAAGTCAGCTTCCTTAGCGATCTCATCAGCTGTAAGAGCTGCTCTTGGGATCTCGATCATTGTACCAACCTCATACTTAAGATCTACGCCAGCAGCAGCGATCTCAGCGTCAGCTGTCTCAACAACTACCTTCTTAACGTACTTAAGCTCCTTAACCTCACATACAAGTGGGATCATGATCTCTGGCTCAACTGTCCAATCTGGATGCTCCTTCTGAACCTCGATTGCTGCACGGATAACAGCCTTTGTCTGCATCTTAGCGATCTCTGGATATGTTACAGCAAGACGGCATCCTCTGTGACCCATCATAGGGTTGAACTCATGGAGTGAGTTGCAAAGTGCCTTAATCTCCTCAACGCTCTTGTTCTTAGCAGCAGCAAGCTTCTCAATGTCAGCCTCCTCTGTTGGAACGAACTCATGAAGAGGTGGATCCAGGAATCTGATAGTAACTGGGTTACCCTCAAGTGCCTCATAAAGAGCCTTGAAGTCTCCCTGCTGATATGGAAGGATCTTATTAAGAGCTTCCTCTCTCTCTTCTACTGTATCAGAGCAGATCATCTCACGGAATGCTGCGATTCTCTCTGGATCAAAGAACATATGCTCTGTACGGCAAAGACCGATACCCTCTGCACCAAGCTCACGTGCCTTCTTAGCATCTGCTGGTGTATCTGCATTTGTTCTAACCTTAAGTGTTCTATACTTATCAGCCCATGCCATAACACGGCCGAATGTTCCTGCGATCTGAGCATCAACTGTCTTGATAACTCCATCGTAAATGTTACCTGTTGTACCATCGATTGAGATGTAATCTCCCTCATGGAATTCCTTGCCAGCGAGTGTGAACTTCTTGTTCTCCTCGTCCATAACGATATCGCCACAACCTGATACACAGCATGTACCCATACCACGGGCAACAACTGCAGCGTGTGATGTCATACCACCACGAACTGTAAGAATACCCTGTGCTGACTTCATACCTGTGATATCCTCTGGTGATGTCTCAAGACGTACAAGAACTACCTTCTCGCCTCTAGCTGCCCATGCCTCAGCATCGTCAGCTGTGAATACGATCTTACCACAAGCAGCACCTGGTGAAGCGCCAAGTCCCTTGCCCATTGGTGTAGCTGCCTTAAGAGCTGCTGCATCAAACTGTGGGTGAAGAAGTGTATCAAGGTTACGAGGATCGATCATTGCAACTGCCTCTTCCTCTGTCTTATGTCCCTCATCAACAAGGTCACAAGCGATCTGAAGAGCTGCCTGAGCTGTTCTCTTACCATTTCTACACTGAAGCATGTAAAGCTTCTTGTTCTCAACTGTGAACTCCATATCCTGCATATCATGGTAGTGATTCTCAAGAGTCTCACAAACCTTGATGAACTCTGCATAAGCATCTGGGAACTCCTGCTCCATCTGAGCGATTGGCATTGGTGTACGAACACCGGCAACAACGTCCTCGCCCTGTGCATTGATAAGGAACTCACCCATAAGCTTCTTCTCACCTGTTGCAGGGTCACGAGTAAATGCAACACCTGTACCAGACTCATTGTTCAGGTTACCGAATACCATAGGCATTACGTTAACTGCTGTACCCCATGAATAAGGGATATCGTTGTCTCTTCTGTATACGTTCGCACGTGGGTTATCCCATGAACGGAATACAGCCTCGATAGCTAACTTTAACTGCTCAACTGGGTCTGAAGGGAAATCTGTTCCTAACTGGTTCTTGTACTCTGCCTTGAACTGCTCAGCAAGTGTCTTGAGATCCTGTGCTGTAAGCTCTACATCGAACTTAACACCCTTCTCTTCCTTCATCTTGTCGATGAGCTGCTCGAAGTACTTCTTACCAACTTCCATAACAACGTCTGAGAACATCTGGATGAAACGTCTGTATGAATCGTATACGAAACGCTCGAATGCTGGATCTGGGTTGTGTGCTATCATAGCAGCAACAACGTCATCGTTAAGACCAAGGTTAAGGATTGTATCCATCATACCTGGCATAGATGCTCTTGCACCTGAACGAACTGATACAAGTAATGGATTCTCAAGATCTCCGAACTTCTTGCCGTTGATCTCCTCCATCTTCTTAACGCCATCCATAGCCTGAGCCATGATCTCGTCATTGATCTTACGGCCATCCTCATAGTACTGAGTACAAGCCTCTGTTGTAATTGTGAAACCCTGTGGAACTGGAAGACCAATTGCTGTCATCTCTGCAAGGTTTGCACCCTTACCACCGAGAAGATTACGCATGGTCATGTCGCCTTCGCTAAACATATAAACCCACTTGTTTGCCATTTGTTTGTTACCTCCTACGTAAACTTTATATTTCATGGTGTGAAGTCCCCGTGAAGTCTCCACACGCGCTAGACTGATTATAACATATATGTCAACATTAGCAAACTCTTTTTTCTATATTTTGTGTATAAACCAGTCCATTTTTACATATAGTTGAATTATATGTATATTCCATTATATTACGCTTAATTACAGCAACATTTGTGTGCCGACCTGAAACAGGCTGGCAACTGATCTTCGCTGACCAGTATTCAAAAATTAGTGTATCTTTTAATATCAGCCAGTGACCTGTTACGCTTGTATCTTTTCTGCGTTTTCTATCGCAAAATTCCACAAATTTATCTCTTTTAATGAAAATTTATTTGTAAAGATACAAACTAAGAATTCCTTGTGTCCTTTTTCTGCAAATTTCCTTAAAAGGTGAAAAAATTGTATCCAACAACCACTTTTCTAACACAAAAGATACAATTTCCAAATTGGCAAACTGCCCGCACTACCATATCCACACAAAAAACATAGGCTGCGGAAAACTCCGCAGCCTATGCTTAACTTTATATCATGTCGCCTATCGGCTTCATGTGGATATTCGCATTATATCAGTCTTGCGCAATTACAACTGTCACAATGCTCATTAAATTACAAATTACTCACCATCAATAGCTGCCTTGAGAATATCAAGACCTGCAATAAGATCCTCATCTGAGATTATAAGTGGTGGCATGATCTTAATGACCGCGTTGTCACGGCCTGCTCTCTCTATTACAAGCCCCTTCTTGAAAGCTCTTGCTGTGATGGCACCAGCTGTTGCATCGTCCTTAACCTCTACGCCCCAGAGGAGTCCGATACCACGTGTTGCAATTACATTTGGATCGCCGTCTATATTCTTCTCAAGATACTCTCTAACTATCTCACCCTTACGTCTTGTCTCTGCCTCGATGTTGTTGTCAAGCATGAACTCAAGTCCTGCCTTTGCAGCTACCATTGAGAGCTGGATTCCACGGAATGTACCTGAATGCTCACCCGGCTTCCAGAGATCATACTCCGGCTTGAACATTGCAAGTCCCATAGGGAATGGGTATCCGCCGATTGACTTTGAAAGTGAGAACATATCAGGCTTGATTCCTGCTCTCTCAAATGAGAAGAATGTACCTGTTCTTGCACAGCCAACCTGTACGTCATCAACAACCATAAGGATGTCGTTCTTATCACAGAACTCACGGAGTGCCTTGAGGTACTCTACTGAGAATACATTTACACCACCATCTGCCTGTACTGTCTCGATAAAGATTGCTGCAGGCTTCTCAACACCTGAGTGATCGTCATCAAGAAGTGTCTGCATGAACTTGATCGTATCAAGCTCTGGGAACATGTATGGAGCTGGAATGTGGTATACGTTGTCAAGTCCAACGCCTGCTCCTGCACGGCTTGCAGCATCGCTTGTAAGTGATATTGAACCGAGTGTCATACCATGGAAACATCCCATATATGCCCAGATCATCTCTCTCTTCTTGACCTTACGTGCAAGCTTTAAGAGTGACTCAACTGCATTTGTTCCTGTAGGACCTGCGAACATGATCTTGTAATCAAGTCCTCTAGGCTCAAGAACCTTCTTCTCGAAAAACTCGATGAACTCAGCCTTTGGTGCTGTCATCATGTCAAGAGAATGCATGATTCCATCACTCTGGATGTAATCGATAACCTTCTCCTTTATATAATCATTGTTATGACCATAGTTCAGTGCGCCTGCTCCTGCGAAGAAGTCTATATACTCCTTGCCGTTCTCGTCATACATCTTTGCTCCCTTGGCCTTTGTGAATATCTCTGGGAAACTTCTGCTGTATGATCTTACATTTGCCTCGTACTCTGAAAATAATTCTTTACTATGCATCTTAATGCCTCCTGTAAATTCATGTTCCCGGCATCACCGGTCACACCTTCGATTAATATTCAAACTTCTTCTCGAAGTAAGCCTTCAGATCTTCAATCTTGACTCTCTCCTGCTCCATGGTATCTCTGTCACGAACTGTGACTGCTCCATCCTCAACAGAATCGAAATCGTATGTTACACAGAAAGGAGTTCCTATCTCATCCTGTCTTCTGTATCTCTTTCCGATATTACCTCTGTCATCAAACTCACAGTTGTAGTACTTTGAAAGCTCTGCATAGATCTTCTCTGCACCCTCGTTGAGCTTCTTTGAAAGTGGAAGCACACCGATCTTGACTGGTGCAAGCTGTGGGTGGAAGTGAAGCACTGTACGAACATCCGGCTTCTCCTCTGTTCCAATGTTCTCCTCATCGTATGCAGCGCACAGGAATGCCAGTGTAACACGGTCAGCACCAAGTGATGGCTCGATTACATATGGAATGTACTTCTCCTTTGTCTCGTCATCGAAGTACTCCATGGACTCTCCTGATGTATTCTGGTGCTGTGTCAGATCGTAATCTGTTCTGTCAGCGATTCCCCAGAGCTCACCCCATCCAAATGGGAATAAATACTCGATATCTGTTGTTCCCTTGGAGTAGAAACAAAGCTCCTCAGGTGAATGGTCACGGGCTCTCATCTCATCATCCTTGATTCCGAGATCCTTGAGCCAGTTGATACAGAAGCTTCTCCAGTACTCAAACCACTCCATATCTGTACCCGGCTTGCAGAAGAACTCAAGCTCCATCTGCTCGAACTCTCTTGTTCTGAATGTGAAGTTACCAGGTGTTATCTCATTTCTGAATGACTTTCCTATCTGGCCAATTCCAAATGGAACCTTCTTTCTTGAAGTTCTCTGTACATTCTTGAAGTTGACAAATATACCCTGTGCAGTCTCCGGTCTCAGGTATACAGTGTTCTTGGCATCCTCAGTTACACCCTGGAATGTCTTGAACATAAGGTTGAACTGTCTGATGCCTGTGAAGTTGTGCTTACCACATGTTGGACAGCAGATATTGTTCTTCTCAACGTACTCTTCCATCTGCTCGTTGCTCCATCCGTCTACTGCGCCCTCTGGAACAACTCCGTTTTCAGCCATAAAGTCCTCTATAAGTTTATCTGCACGGAATCTCTCATGACACTCTTTGCAATCCATAAGAGGATCAGCAAATCCTCCAAGGTGGCCTGAAGCAACCCATGTCTGTGGGTTCATAAGGATAGCACAGTCAACTCCTACATTGTAAGGGTTCTCCTGGATGAATTTCTTCCACCATGCTCTCTTAACATTGTTCTTGAGTTCAACTCCGAGATTACCATAGTCCCATGTATTTGCGAGACCACCGTAAATCTCTGAACCTGGATAAACAAATCCTCTGCTCTTTGCCAATGCAACGATCTTGTCTAATGTCTTTTCCATTGTAATCCTCCAAATCATATTCGAATTTGCATTTTTTCACTCTATCCGCCTTATTTTATACTCATTCAAATATTTTTGCAAGGTTCACGGCATATTTTGTAATATTATTTATACAAAGCTACTATAATTTGTGCCGTCAGACATCACCTTATGACTTCTTCTTATTGCTTACTCGCTATGACTCTTGTATAATAGCACCAGATTGGTTCTTTCTAAAGTTCCAATTTCAAGTATTTTTATAGTTCCAATTTGCAGTATTGGAATATGAACAAATCAAGTAATACGCAAATATCCAATGATACAAGGTATTTTTAACGCTTATAATATGCAGGAAAGGAACACGGAAATGATATCAATAGACAAGGCCTCCGATAAGTCTCTATACGAACAATTATATGAACAAATGAAATCCGAGATACTTAATGAGCACTATGCTGCAGGTGAAAAGCTCCCTGCAACAAGGCAGCTAGCCGCCGAACATAAACTGAGCCGCAACACAGTAGTATCTGCTTACAACCAGCTTGAACTTGAAGGATATATACGCTCCGTGACAGGCTCAGGCTACTATGTTGAGAACATCTCTGCATTTTCTCCGGACAAAAAGCCAAGACAAAGCCACAATATACAGCATTCTTCCAGACAATCAGGAAAGACATTTGACTACACATTCAGCTACGGCAATCTGGACTACAACTGCTACCACTCAAGGGCATGGCGCAAATGCCTTATGAACGCATGGGACATGATATCCATGGCTGACACCGCATCCTACCAGATGTCACAGGGAAGCTACACCCTCCGCAGTCTTATCACCGAATATCTGTACATGTCCAGAGGTGTAAACTGCACTCCGGAGCAGATCATCCTCACAAGCGGCCACCAGAGATCCATAGACATAATCACCCATATATTCAGTCCGTCAGACTATTCATTTGCCATGGAGGACCCTGGCTACAACGGAACATGGGAGATCGTCAGCCAGAGTCCTTTCAGGATCATTCCAATACCGCTTGAGGACGACGGTGTGTCCATAGAACACATCCAGCGTCTCAGGGACACTCTGCTGTATGTAACGCCATCCCACCAGTTTCCTATGGGAAGCATACTGCCTATAAGCAAGAGGCTGGAGCTCATAGAATGGGCTGTCCAGTCAGGAAGTTATATAATCGAGGACGATTACGACAGTGAACTCAGATACCAAAGCAGACCGATTCCATCCCTGCAATCCATCGATAACAATGACCACACTATATATCTGGGAACCTTCTCCAAATCCATGTCACCAGACCTCAGGATATCATATATGGTGCTCCCAGTGGATCTTATGAAGACCTACGACTCCAGATATTCACACACCAACTGCACTGTTCCAACCGTTCTGCAACTTGCACTTATTGAATTTGTACAAAGTGGAAATTATCAGCGCCACATAGGTGCCATGAAGAATCATTATAAGAAAAAACATGATTATATATTGAATTATGTAAAACAGAATCTCGAGGATGATGTTGTCATGTATGGTGCCGGAGCCGGTCTCCACTTTGTGGCAGAAGTTAACAACTACCACCTCACCCAGACAGATCTCATATCAGCATTTGAACAGAAAGGCATACGAATCTTCTCCACCGAACCATTCTGGATAAGAAAAAATCTCTGTCCGGAGAACCAGCTTCTGTTTGGTTTCAGTGCTATACCGTACGAAAAGCTTCCCGGTGCGATGGATACATTTTCCAAAATAATACACACTCTTTAATATTGACATCTTCAGGCCGGCTATTAACAAAAAGAAGAGAATCTTACTTGTTGTGATATGATTCTCTTCTTTTCCTATAATTACATTATGTCACGGCAATGAGTCTATGATCTCCACCGACTTAAACTTTCTGTCCACATACATATCCATGAACTGCTTTGACACAAGCTGTATCTCCGCCAGTACAGGATCAGACACATTGAAGTTGTACATCTTGCCAAGTGGCGCACCATTTATGTACTGTATCGTGTATACTGCATCGTCTGATAGATGAAATGGATGTTTTGCCCTGCCTCTGCATCCATCGCAGAGAAGTCCGCCGGATGCAGCATCGAATACATTTGAAACTTCTGCCTTGCCGCATACAGGGCAATGAAAGCTCTGTATCCCCTGTCCGAACACATCCATAAGCTTTATCTCGTACACGCACCTGATGAGCTTTGCAGGCATCTGCCCCTTCTCCAGAGCCTTAAGGCTCACATACAGAAGATTGAGGTAATCTGCTGCCCTGTCACCCTCATGTGTCATGAAGCTCATGACCTCACAGAAGTAGGATGCATAACAATACGCATCTATATCCATGGTGAGCTGATGGAAATATTCGTCCACATCAATATTCACAAGCCTGTATGAATCCCGCCCCGGGATCAATGTAAAACTTCCCATGACAAACATCTGTGTCTTGGACTGGAGCGGATTCGTTCCTCTCCTCACACCTGTTGCAAATACTGTGATCCTGCCCCGTTCCTTGGTGAGGACCACCATTCTCCTGTCATATTCACTCTGGAGGCTGCTGGACAGTACAATTCCATGCAATGTTACTTCTTCTCTCAATTGTATATCCACCTCCATAACAAATTTAACATGACAAGATCGGCAAACTGTGCACTGCCCGCAGCGACTGCACATTCACCGATCCTGTTTGCACTCACTACTCGTCTCTAAAACCAAAGTTCCTTAGCAATGTATCTGTATCTCTCCAGTCCTTCTTGACCTTTACCCAAAGCTTCAGATTGACCTTGGTGTCGAGAAGTCTCTCTATTCCATATCTCGCATGAGTACCGATCTTCTTCAGCATGACGCCCTGCTTTCCTATGATGATTCCCTTGTGGGAATCCCTCTCACATATGATCGTGGCATCAATATCGATCAGTCCGCCATCTGGTCTCTCCTTCATGGAATCAATGACCACCGCAATTCCGTGAGGAACCTCCTTGTCAAGCTGACGAAGTGCCTGCTCTCTGATGAGTTCGGCAACGATCTGTCTCTCCGGCTGGTCAGTGATCGTATCCTCATCGTAATACTGCGGTCCGTACGGAAGATACTTCATGATGGTATCTATAAGCTCATCCGTGTTCTTGCCCTTGAGGGCTGACACAGGAACTATCTCCGCAAAATCACAGGCATCCTTATAGGTATTTATCGCCTCAAATACCTTGCTCTCCTCCACATTATCTATCTTGTTCACAACCACAATGATCGGAGTCTTCACATGCTGGAGCTGCTCTATGATGTAACGCTCTCCTGCACCGATAAATGTTGTGGCCTCAACTATCCAGAGAACCACATCGACCTCATCCAGTGTACTCTCGGCAACCTTGAGCATGTACTCTCCAAGCTTGTTCTTCGCCCTGTTGATTCCCGGTGTATCCAGGAAAATGATCTGTCCCTTATCACTTGTGTACACAGTCTGTATCCTGTTTCTTGTTGTCTGTGCCTTGTTGCTTGTTATCGCTATCTTCTGTCCTATCAGTCTGTTCATAAGTGTCGACTTTCCAACGTTTGGTCTGCCTATGATGGACACGAAGCCTGATTTGTATTCTTTATTCATATATCTCCTTCATCCTGTGTACGCAAGCTAAAATCCGCCTACGCATCTAGTTTTGTTATATCTACTGTTGATTATATCTAGAAAATCGCAAGTACATCCTTGAAGTTGTCCTTATTCTCCTCTATCTTGCTCTCTCCGCCGATGGCGCAGATGATTCCTGAATCCGTAACAGCCTTCACAAGTGGTGCAAGAGCTCTGATGGCATCTCTGTCTGTGGAGAGGATCTTGTCACGCTCGCTCTGGATCTGCTCATCTGTAACACCCATAAAGTATCTCGCCATATGGCTTATGCCCTCTGCAACAGGTGTTGTAGGTGCATCTATCTGAGCCATGGTTCCAATGATATACTTTGTCATATCCCTGTCTGAGCACTCAAAGTTCTCCACGAACTTATATGCATTCTTGAATATGTCATATGTCTCCATGAGATTTGGATCTCTGTATGAACTCATATAACAGGTTCCATTTCTGAGAAATGAGCACATGGCACCATATGCGCCGCCCTTCACACGGACATTCTCCCACAGATAACCATATGAGAATATGATCTTGAGAACGCTCAATGAGCTGTCGTACTTGTAACCGGCATCCTCAAAATTACCAGCTATGGCAACGTACTGAACCTGACTGGCAGTCTTGAATCCCTCATTCTGAAGATTCTTCTCAAATGGCTTCACATCCTTGTGTGCAGGTCTTGTGGAGAGTGCCTTTCCAAAGTCCGCAAAAGATTCCCCGAGCAGCTTTGTCACGTCCTCATTTCCTGTATATGAAACCGTAAGCGAGCCCTTTCTGAGTACCTCTGCAAGAGCATACTGAAGCTTCTCAATGAAGTCATCATACTTCTCGTCGAAGTGGTCCACTATATCACACAGAAATTCATAATAAGCAATTCCACATGTCTCATCCGTGAATCTTGCACCCTCATCTATATATGACATGGCTCTGGTGTATGCGGTCACATGTCCCGATGCAGCCATACCATTCTTCATGCTGGACTTCTCCTCCGTCAGGAGCTCCTTCAGTCTCTTCCTGTCATCAATCTTAGACGAGAACAGTATCTCCTTCATGAGCTCTACAGCATACGGAAGCTTCTCATAGAGAGCCTTCATTGATACATAGAAAAACTTCTTGATATCAGTGTCGCTGGCATATCCAACCATGTCAAACTCTATTCCACCGATATTGCTGTCTATCTCATTTGACAGCTGTCCATAGGTGTGCTTCTCTGTATCGATATATTTGAACAGGCATGTCAGTACAGCAAGGTATGGCACAAGGTCATTATCTATATCGTTGATGTTGAAATAGAACCTCAGGTAGCCTATGCCATTTGTAAATATGTCATGGCTTACAACTGAAAGTCCGCCGATCTCCGACTCGACATTTTTGAGCTTTTCTGCCTCTTTGTCAATGTCTTCTATCGCCAGCAGTGGAACCTTGGCAAGATCCTCAGCGGATGAAGGAGTCGCCTGATAATCCTTGAGTGCCTTGGTATCCTCCACGATCTTCTCAAGCTCCTCACGGCTGAGCGTAGCCTTGTATGCAGCAAGCTCATCAGCGATCTTCTTCTCATTCTCCTGGTCAAGGCCTTTCTTTGGATTCATAGTAAGATACAGGCCAAATGTATTATCTATAAAACATTCCTTTATAAGCTGCTCAAAGTATCCGTTCTGAAGATCCTCTCTCAGCTCCTTGTACACATCATTCATCTCGAAGAACATGAGTGCTTTGGTGTCGTCATACAGCCAACTGTTGAACGCATCCAGTCCGTACATGAGTCCCTTAGGGAACCTTCCAAAGTTGGCCTCCTTGTGTTTGAACTCAAACTTGTTGATAGCTGCCTCTATTGCGGCCTTATCTACACCGTGGCTGAGCTCTTCAAATGTGTCATCTATAACCTTTATAAATCTGTCCTTATCATTCTTATCAGCACCTCTTGCTATGATAGAGAATGTGGTCTGCTGACAGCCATTGTCAAATGAGCTGTAGACCTCCTCACCTATACCCGCATCAGTCAGTGCTTTCTTCAAAACCGCACCCGGCGCATCCATGAGCACGTACTCAAGTATTCCAAGGGCTGTAACCTTCTTCTTCTCGGTGCTGAGTCCTGTTATCTTGCTGTATGTGAGTATGGAATTGTTCTCCTCAGGATCAGTGTCAGCTATGGAGTAATCCATGGTGATGTCCTTCATCTCGTCAAATGGCTTCTGAAGAGGTATCGCTGAATCAATCTCCTTGTAATCGTAATGTGACAGATACTCCTCATCTATAAACTCCAGCTCCTTTGCCATATCACAGTCGCCGTACAGATAGATATAACTGTTCGATGGATGATAATACGTCCTGTGGAAGTCCCTGAATCTCTCAAGGGTAAGTGTAGGTATAAAGTCTGGATCACCGCCTGAATCATTGCCGTATGGAGTGTCCGGCATGAGCGATGACTCTATACCCCTGTACATAATAGACTCAGGACTTGAATACACGCCCTTCATCTCATTGTACACAACTCCGTTATACTTCAGATCTCCATCCACAGAGTCAAGCTCATAATGCCAGCCCTCCTGCTTCATAATCTCATCATGTATATAAATATCCGGATAGAACACAGCATCCAGATACACACTCATGATATTCTCGAAATCCTTCTGATTGAAGCTCGCTATAGGGTATACTGTCTTGTCCGAATATGTCATGGCATTCAGGAAGGTGTTCAGTGAGCCCTTTGCCAGCTCGACAAATGGATCCTTGACCGGATACTTCTTTGAACCGCAGAGCACTGAATGCTCTATTATGTGAGGTATTCCTGAATCGTCATATGGAGGTGTTCTAAAGCCTATATTGAACACCTTGTTCACATCGTCATTCTCAATGATGAGAACCCTTGCCTTTGTCTTTATATGCTCCAGCACATAGCCCTTGCCATGTACCTCCGGGAGATCCTTCTCCTCAACTATTCTGTAAGCCTTTACATCCTTGATATTTCCCAATTCATATTCTCCTTCTATATCTTTTTTATGTCATTATTCCATCTGTCCGGCACCAAATGAAGCTGGTAGAAACTCTGACAATCTTCTCATGTCGTAATCATCTTCTGAACGTGCTGCGATAACATACATATCCGCAGAAAATTCCGATAGCACCTGTCTACATATCCCACACGGATATGTTATTCCATTTATCCCTGTACTATTCAGGCCACCGACAATAGCAATCGCTTTGAAATCTTTATAGCCACTGCTCACTGCATTACACACCGCTGCACGCTCTGCGCATATGGTTGCACCGTACGAGGAATTCTCTATATTACAGCCTGTAAATACCCTGTATCCGTTCGCGTTTTTATCGTTGTTGTCCGATTCTCCGCCAACACATTCCGCTGCATCCGAATAATCCTCACGACCTGCCAGGAGTGCTGCTCCGACCTTAAACTGTGAATACCTGGCATATGCCATATCTCTCGCCTCTATTGCTTTCACAATAAGACTCCTGATGTCTGTATCTTCAATAATATAATCACTCTCCATAATACAGAACCTCCATTCTGATACCTTCTACGCACTTCCATAATAATAACACTAATCCACCTTTAGATTCAATCACCCACACAGTATTAAACGTTCAAATATTATCAGCTTGGCGCACATAACAAGAGGCCGCCTTAAGTCCGGCGGCCTCTCGATCACTTCTCTTTATTCAATTTATTACATTTTTAATAGCTTCCTGACTGTATCTGTCTGAGTATTTCGTCCACCATATCCTGATATGTGTCCGATGTAAGAACCAGGATAATACAGAATACCAGGAACACAAGCGCAATTGCACTCATTATGATTCCCGCGATGGCCATTCCCTTGCCAGGCTTCTTATCCTTAAGACTTATGATACCTGTTATCAGTCCCGCAATGGCTGTGGCAATTCCCACATATGTGATACAACATCCAAATGTAAGTGAGAAAATACCAAGCACCATAGATGCTATAGATATACCCTTGCTCTCCTGTGGCATGTTGTTCTGTGGATATGCAGGGCCCCCACCCATGTTCAGATTCTGATTCGCATAATTCTGTCCGTATGGATCTCCCGGCTGGCCATACTGTCCATTTGGCTGTCCGTACTGCCCATAGTTCTGATCGTACTGTCCATTCGGCTGGCCATAATTCTGATCATACTGTCCACCCGGCTGTCCGTAATTCTGATCATACTGTCCACCCGGCTGACCATAATTCTGTCCATACTGTCCGCCTGGCTGACCATAGTTCTGGTCGTTCTGTCCATACTGAGGGGCACCGGCATATGGATTCTGCTGTCCCGCCTGTCCGTTGTCTTCTGTTGGCTGATAGCCGCCAAAGTTGTTGTTATCTTCTCCCATCTCTTCCTGCCTTTCATTTATAACTTTTTTGTAACCCGTACTTTCCCTTAGTCGAAAAATATCTGTTTTGATTATCTCACACTTGCCTGTTAGTGTCAATTAACCTGCATAAAAAAGAAACACATCACCCGCTTACGGATGATGTGATCCTTTTATATTTTAGTCTTTGCTTTTTACTGCGAAATCCTGTCAGACTCTATTCTTTAGAAGCCCATTCCGCCGCCCATTCCTGCTCCGCCAGCCGGCATTGCTGGAACGTCTTCCTTGATGTCAGCTACAACTGACTCTGTTGTGAGCATTGTTGAAGCAACTGATGTAGCGTTCTGAAGTGCACTTCTTGTAACCTTAACAGGGTCGATGATTCCTGCCTCGATCATGTTGACATATGTCTCATTGTAAGCATCGAAACCTACGCCAACCTCAGACTCCTTGATCTTGTTGATGATGACTGATCCCTCAAGTCCTGCATTTGCTGCGATGTGGAACAGTGGAGCCTCCATAGCCTTGAGAACTACCTTAGCACCTGTCTTCTCATCGCCCTCAAGATCCTTTACAAGCTCTGCAACCTTCTTTGCAGCATGAATGTATGCTGAACCACCACCTGAGATAATTCCTTCTTCAACTGCTGCTCTTGTGGCATTAAGGGCATCCTCCATACGGAGCTTAGCTTCCTTCATCTCTGTCTCTGTAGCTGCGCCGACTCTGATAACTGCAACTCCACCGGCAAGCTTTGCGAGTCTCTCCTGAAGCTTCTCTTTATCAAACTCTGATGTTGTCTCCTCAAGCTGAGCCTTGATGACATTTACACGGCCTGCGATGTCTTCCTTAGCTCCCATACCGTCAACGATAACTGTGTTCTCCTTTGTGATCTTAGCACTCTTTGCACGTCCAAGGTCATCAAGAGTAGCATCCTTGAGCTCATATCCAAGCTCCTCTGAGATTACCTTACCGCCTGTAAGAATAGCGATATCCTGAAGCATCTCTTTTCTTCTGTCGCCATAACCAGGATCCTTTACAGCCACTACCTGGAATGTTCCACGCAGCTTGTTGACGATAAGTGTTGTGAGAGCCTCGCCCTCGATATCCTCAGCGATGATCAGCAGCTTTGAACCGCTCTGAACGATCTGCTCAAGAAGTGGAAGGATCTCCTGAATATTTGAGATCTTCTTATCTGTAATAAGTATATATGGGTTATCAAGCTCTGCAACCATCTTCTCCATATCTGTTGCCATGTAAGCTGAAATATAACCTCTGTCGAACTGCATACCTTCTACAAGGTCGAGCTCTGTCTTCATTGACTTTGACTCTTCGATTGTGATGACTCCATCCTTTGACACTTTCTCCATAGCGTCGGCAACCATCTGTCCAACCTCATCGTCACCAGCAGAGATAGATGCAACTCTTGCGATCTGATCCTTTCCACTGATAGTCTCACTCATATCAAGAATAGCCTCAACTGCCTTGTCGCAAGCCTTCTTCATTCCCTTTCTGAGAACGATAGGATTAGCACCTGCTGCCAGGTTCTTCATTCCTTCATTGATCATAGCCTGTGCAAGAACTGTAGCTGTTGTAGTACCATCACCTGCAACATCGTTTGTCTTTGTTGCAACTTCCTTGACGATCTGAGCACCCATGTTCTCAAATGCATCCTCAAGCTCTATATCCTTTGCGATTGTAACACCATCATTTGTGATGAGTGGTGAACCGTATGACTTTGCAAGTACTACGTTTCTTCCTTTAGGTCCAAGTGTAACTCTTACTGTATCTGCTAACTGATTAACTCCTGCCTCAAGTGCCTTTCTAGCCTCAGCACCGTACTTAATTTCCTTTGCCATTTCTGTCTACCTCCATATCTTAATCTGTCATTTTGGTCTTATTATACTGTCAAAAAACTGATTACTTCTCAACGATTGCAAGGATGCTGTCCTGTTTGATAACTATGTACTCTTCGTCGTCAAGCTTAACCTCTGAACCAGCGAACTTCTGATATATAACTGTATCTCCAACCTTAACGTCCATAGGAACCAACTTGCCATCAACAACTGCTCCAGGGCCAACCTCTATAACCTCTGCATACTGTGGCTTCTCCTTTGCCTGGCCTGGTAATACGATTCCTGACTTTGTTGTCTCCTCTGCTACTGACTGCTTTAATACTACCCTGTCTCCAAGTGGTCTTAACTTCATGATATATACCTCCTGATTTATTTTTATTATATTTCTGATCCTTTGTTTTTAGCACTCAATTTATGTGAGTGCTAATACTGTTTTATATTCTATCCATTTCTATAAAAAAATCAACCCTTATTTTCTAAAAAATATATAAAAATATGTCTGTCATCTACAGTAATACATATCACTTAAAAAGAGTCGTTCTTGCATAGTCAAACAGATACTGCTGCGCATATCCCCCGAGATTTCCGAATTTTTTCACGGCAAATGCCTCTATCTCCGGCTTTTTTGTGTCCTTGCCATCAAAGTACATGCTCTCCATGATCCTCTTCATCCACACATCCACAGGGAACGCCTCGCGTCTGCCAAGCCCAAAGAGCAGGACACAGTTGGCAACCTTCTCTCCCACTCCCTTTATCGTCATTAGAAGCTCCCTCGCCTGTTCTATGTCAAGCGCATCAAGCTTCTCCTTTGTGACATTTCCCGAGTACACCGCCTCCGTCGCATTCATTATGTATGGAGCGCGGAATCCGACCTTGCACTCCCTGAGCTCATCCTCTGTGACCTCATGAAGTCTGTCTACATCTGGGAACACGTAAAATGCCTCGCCATTATATCCTATGACCTCATCACCAAATCTATGCGATATATTTTTCACACACTGTTTTATCTGAGGAATATTCTTGTTCTGGGATATGATAAATGATATCAGCGTCTCAAAGAAATCCTGATTGAGAATACGTATTCCATCCTTCTCATTCACAGCCGTCTGAAGTGCGCTGTCCGCCTTTATGACACTCTCCTTGATAAGGCCGTAATCGTTGTCCATATCCAGATAAGGACGCCATATTCCTTCATAGTCCTCCATGGATGAACCATATATCCTGAGCACGCCGCCTGACTGTTCCATCTTCACAGCCCTGCCAAATGCTATGACCTCATACACTTCATCATCAAGCTTGTCAAAATGAAAGCACTGACCACACTCAAGTATCTGAGAAAGTCTGAAATCCTTCACTCCGTCTACCGTAACTATATTGCCATCACAACTTACATTCATCTTCCGTACACCTGCCATTTCATATTTGTATAATTGTGCTTTTTGTCTTATAAATTTCTCCAGGCTATTGTATAATACCTGTATATTATTTTCAATGTCACATAAGCAGTGTGGCAAAAACTGACACTATCACAAACAGGAGGATCTATGGCTGAACAGATATACACAATACCGGTAAACGATGCATTTGACAGCGGCTGCGAATGCCCTATGTGCCAGATGCAGAAGGATCTTGAGCGAAATGCAATTGAATATACGATGGGACCAAGCTACATGGAGGACGACAACCGTGCCATGACTGACAAGCTTGGTTTTTGCAGTCATCATCTGAGAATGCTCTATCAGGAAAAGAACCGTCTGGGTCTGGCGCTCATGATGAACACCCATATGAATAAGACTATACAAGATATGAAGGCACTGGCTGTCAAAGGTCCCGCCGCCAAAGCCGGTCTGTTCGGCAAGAACACGCCAAATGCACCTGTTGTCGATTATATAGAGAATATGGAGAAAAGCTGCTTCATTTGCGGACGTATGGATGACATGTTCGTACGCTATGTAGACACTATCTTCCATATGTGGAAAAGAGATTCCGAGTTCAGGGACAAATTTGCAGCGAGCAAAGGCTTCTGTACATACCACTACGGAATACTATACAAGACAGGTCAGAACAAACTGAGCAAGGAACAGTATACGCAGTTCATTGAAATCCTCAACAAGGTATACTTTGACAATATGGAACGGGTCAATGGTGACCTGAGCTGGTTCATAGACAAGTTTGACTACAGATACAAGAACGAGCCATGGAAGAACTCCAAGGATGCTCTCCCAAGAGGAATCATCAAGATTGGCCACACATTTGTGGAATAATAAATACATGGCATAAAAAAAGCCGCTTTACAAATCTGTAAAGCGGCTTTTTTTAACTGACTCTCCATGCAATAAGACCGTCTGGAAGCGCCGGCTTTATCATTCCTGCCCTGCTGCCTGTGTTCTCTATGCCATGAGCCTGTTTCATCCTCTCATGGAGATATGCTCTGTATTCTGTGAGAAGCCCGGTAAATATAGGTCTGAGCTCAGGACACTTTCTGAAATCCCCCGGCTTGACAAGTCCCGGTTTCTTGTGGAATATATCCACACCGGCATTCTTCAATACCGATGCCACGAACTGTGAACAGAAGAAATTATATTCCCTCTCATACGCAAGATGGAAAAATACGCTGAACACACCCATGAAGTTATATCCGTATCTGTCCGGATGCTTCTTAAATCTGGCGAGCTCCTGCTGTATACTGTCATACTGCTTCCTCGTTACCTTCAGCTCATACACAGCGCATCTGGTTCCCTTGTGCTTTCCAAATATTCCCTTTTCTATGTTCTCACTGATAAATCCACTGTTAAATGGATTGTATACACCTTTCCTTGCAAAACTGTACATCTCATCAAGACTTATGTCCAGCGCCAGAGATGTGTGACAATACGGCTCTCTGGTCATAAGCTTTATGAGATTCGAAGGAACTGTTTTTGTCTTTGACAAAAGTATGTATACCTTCTTACTGTCATCTTTCATATTTTCGTTTCCAATCACCTATTTTGATGTACGCATATCCCCCACAGGATATGCGCCAATCCCCACATCATAAATTATAAACTCATCCCCGAGAATTACTTGCCCGGCTTGTAAGAACTCTTGAGTGATACGATCCTGTTGTATACAGGATGCTCAGCTGTTGAATCCTTTGAGTCAACACAGAAGAAACCGTTTCTCAGGAACTGGAATGCCTCTCCCGGCTGAGCCTCCTCAAATGCCTTCTCAAGCTTACATCCCTGCTTGATCACAAGTGAGTTTGGATTGAGGTTCAATGTACCATCGTCGTTGAGCTTTCCCTTCTCCTCATCGATGATATTCTCATACAGACGAACCTCTGCATCTATTGCGCTCTCTGCCGATACCCAGTGAATGGTTCCCTTGACCTTACGTCCCTCAAAGCCCGAACCACTTCTTGTCTCAGGGTCATATGTACAATGTACTGTTGTGACATTGCCGTCCTCGTCCTTCTCAAATCCCACGCACTTTACGAAATATGCATTCTTAAGACGAACCTCGTTTCCAGGGAACAGTCTGAAATACTTCTTAGGAGGCTCCTCCATGAAGTCCTCTCTCTCTATATACAGATACTTGCTGAATGCCACCTTTCTGCTTCCGAGCTCCTCGTTCTCCTGATTATTCTCGACATCGAGGTACTCAACCTGATCCTCAGGATAGTTGTCGATGACAAGCTTTACAGGATCAACAACTGCCATGTATCTCTTGGCTGTGAGCTTCAGATCATCTCTCACGCAATACTCAAGCATAGCATAATCAACGGATGACTGGCTCTTGGATATTCCGACCAGCTCCATGAACTTCTTGATCGCTGATGGTGTGAAGCCTCTTCTTCTGAGGGCTGCAATACTTACAAGACGTGGGTCATCCCATCCGTCTACTATTCCGTCCTCGACAAGCTTCTTGATGTATCTCTTACCTGTTATTACATTTGTCAGGTAAAGCTTTGCAAACTCTATCTGCTTTGGCGTGCCCTCAGGTGAATCCTTGTAACCGAGCTCCATAACTACCCAGTCATACAGAGGTCTGTGATCCTCGAACTCAAGTGTACATATGGAATGTGTAACACCCTCGATGGCATCCTCGATAGGATGTGCAAAATCATACATAGGGTAAATGCACCACTTGTCACCTGTGTTGTGGTGGTTCATTCTTGCTATTCTGTAGATAATAGGATCTCTCATGTTGATGTTAGGGCTTGCCATATCTATCTTCGCACGGAGCACCTTGCTTCCGTCAGGGAACTCTCCGTTCTTCATTCTCTCGAACAGATCAAGATTCTCCTCTATGCTTCTGTCTCTGTATGGGCTGTTCTTTCCCGGCTCAGTGAGGGTTCCTCTGTACTCTCTGATCTCATCTGCTGTGAGGTCACACACATATGCTTTGCCCTTCTTGATGAGCTTTATGGCAGCTTCGTACATCTGGTCAAAGTAATTCGATGCAAAGAACACTCTGTCTCCAAAGTCTGCTCCCAGCCACTTTACATCTGCAAGTATTGACTCTACGAACTCTGTCTTCTCCTTTGTAGGATTGGTATCGTCAAATCTGAGATTAAACTGTCCACCGTACTGCTGTGCCAGTCCGTAATTCAAAAGTATTGACTTGGCATGTCCTATATGTAAATATCCATTTGGCTCTGGTGGGAATCTGGTAACGATCTTCGGCACCTTACCCTCTGCGATATCTTTCTCAATTATCTGTTCAATGAAATTCTTACCTGTCATCTCTTCAGCCATTTCCAAACTGCCTCCCGCTTTTTTTGATAATTCTAAATGTCTGCAACCGAATTTGCACACGATTATAGTTAGTTTACCATACTTTTACTGCTTGTACCACAATTATCTTTTGATTTGTCATTATTTTTCGCACAAATGTAAATATTTTACTTGATTTTTGATGTTCATTTTGTTATAGTTATTATTGCTTTTGAAAAGCAAGCTACTATAGCTCAGGTGGTAGAGCGCAACATTGGTAATGTTGAGGTCACGGGTCCGACTCCCGTTAGTAGCTTTTATTTTTTTGCCCATATTTCCGCCGCCTTGAGCGGCTTTTTTATTGCCTGAACTTCTATATATAGAGCTCACCGAAGAGCTCAGAAAGGAAGGATCCTATGAAAAAGCACATTGTTAATATCCGTAGAGCCGTTTGTATAATGGCCAACGAATTGCACAAAGCAGGTTATAACTTATCCAGAGCATTCAAGAAAGCATGGAGAACCGCCAAGGGAACAGCCATCAAGGCAGCAGGCGTTACATACGAAGGCAGGCAGGAGGTTCTAAAGTACCTCTCACAGTTCAGGCCAGAAAACCTCACTGTGACCCTTGAAAGAGACACATACAACACATATGACAGAAACACCATCCGCATAGTTGTACTAGCCCTTCTGCTGGTGACACCAAAATTGTGGCTCGGCAAAGTTATAGAACTGAGAGCTACACTATAGCAGACTATCAACGTCCGCTATATATCCTATCTTCTGTCCGGCTGGGAACCGGAAGAAGATAAGGCGGTGCACTCTAACAGGGAATATTTTACCAGACAAATTATTGTCTTGATTGTGGGCGAGTTCTGTTATAAAATTCATCTATATTGATTATGCCTATAGGGCACGAATTGTCATTATTTATGAATTTAAGCCTCGCAAAAATGCGGGGACTTTTACGTTATCTGGGTCTTTCCATTTTGGAAACAATTCACTTTTCAGGATCCACGGTGCCTAAAAATTGAATAGTGTATTTAACCGGGCAGCCGAGGGGTGTTACACCATATCCGTTCGAGTCTTGGAAGGGAGTGGTGCCTTATGAGTACATATGAGGAATTCATGGTTATATTAACCGTTGCGATACTTATTGTGACAATTCTGAATCATAGAAAATAAGAAAAACACCTCGGCCTGACAAGCATACGAGGTGTTTTCATTTAGTCATGTTTGCCGGACGGATAGGTAGTATCTATCGCTCGGCTGTCTTGTTAAGTACATTATACAATATTTTAGGCATTTGTCAAAATGAAAATCCCCCAAGTGCTACCAACACCTGAGGGAAGTTACCCACAAACCGAAGGCTTATGAGCAGTACATCATTCAAGCCACATTAGGCCAACAAAAGACAATGTACTCTTTTGACTAAACCCAAATGACATATGAATAACCGTGATTGCACAGAGGGCAGCAGGTCAAGTATCCGCTGCCCTTCTGTATGTTCCAATAATGATCCGGCATTTGGCAGCTTGCTTGAAAGTATGAGGGAATATAACCCACTTTCATTGATAATAACCATATACTGGTGGCCTCCATGGATGCCCTGAATTAAGTCAAGCTAATATGCAGGCTTATTAGCTAATTTTTTGCAAAAAAGGAAGCGGCACTATGCCGCTTCCTGTCTTTGATTAAACAACTTAAAATTTTATTATTCTAATTACACATCCCTGAGCTTAGCTCTGATCCTCTGAACGGCATTGTCTATGGATTTTGCCGGTTTTCCGAGTCTCTCCCCTATCACTTCATAAGAAGCGCCTGTTAGATATTCGTCAAGAACATGCTTCTCAAGCTTAGAAAGCTTACTGTCGATGAGCTTTATAAGATCTGACTCACGCAGCTTCGCCATCATGATATCCTCCGGATTTGTTATGACTCCCGAGTCTATCTCATCAAGCGGGCTTGTATAATCGCCTCCACCATCACCGTAGATCGATATATAGTAGTTCAATGGGCCATTTTTCTTGTTGTTTGAATTGTTCACCGCAGTAATGAGCTGCCTTCTCACACACATAAACGCAAAGGTCTTGAATGTCGCACCCTTGTCTGGTCTGTAATTATTTACCGCCTTGACAAGCCCGATCATTCCCTCCTGTATAAGATCCTCCTCATCAGCTCCTATGATATACAGGCTTCTGCTCTGCCCCGTTATCATTGGGCCATAGCGCTTGATAAGTGTCTCCATGGCATCATTGTCTTTATGGTCATTTATAAGCCCTAGCAGTTCATTATCTGATAAATCCGAATACATAACTTATTTACCCATTCTCTGTCTTACAACTTCATATGCCAGAACTCCGGCAGCAACCGATGCATTCAGTGAGTCTATATCTCCCTTCATAGGAACAGATACGACATAATCACACTTCTCCTTGACCAGTCTGCTGACACCGCTTCCCTCATTGCCTATGACAAGACCAAGGGAACCTGTGAGGTTACACTTGTACATGAGTTCTCCGTCCATATCCGCACAGGCGAACCACATGCCTCTATCCTTCAGTTCCTCTATAGTCTTGCTGATATTTGTCACCTTGGCAACAGGTGTATAATTGATAGCTCCCGCTGATGCCTTTACAACCGTTGCTGTAATTCCGACCGCACGTCTCTTAGGTATGATCACACCGTGAGCACCACAGAGATTCGCTGTTCTGATGATCGCACCAAGATTGTGTGGATCCTCTATCTCATCGAGTATGAAGAAAAATGGATCCTCTCCTCTGCTCTCTGCCAGTGCAAACATATCCTCTATCTCTGCATACTTATATGCCGCTGCATGGGCTATCACGCCCTGATGCTTGCCAGCCTGCGACATCTGGTTTAACTTTTCCTTTGAGAGGTAGTTTATCACTGTGTCCTGCTTCTTTGCCTCTCTGACTATGCTGTTCACGATTCCATCCCTGCATCCGTCAAGGACATACAGCTTATCTATGGTCTTGCCTGATCTGAAAGCCTCAAGGACTGCATTTCTTCCCTCTATGACAAATGCTTCCTCATCGCTCTCTGTCTTATTGTTATTCTCAAATTCTCTATTCTGCATCTTTTTCTCCATCTGTACTCTCTGTACCCTGTTCAAATGTCGCGGTATCCGCTACTGTATCTTCCTGTACTGCCTTGCCTGGATCCTTGTGCTCCTGTTCTGACCTATCCGTTTCTACAGGATCATGGTTCAGTATGATCCTCGTGATCTCAAACATCCTGTCATACTGCTTATCAAGATACAGAAAGCCTATAAGGCACTCAAAGCCCGTTGCCATGCGGTACTGTCCCACAGTCGCATTCTTGGCTGTTGAATGGGTCTTGGTATTCCTGCCTCTCTTGTATATCCACTCTTCCTCCTCGGTGAGCAGTCCATTGTCCAGAAGATACATTATATATCCTGCCTGAGCCTCCGCCTTCACAAGCTGGCTCACCTCTTTGTGGTATTTGTACGCCTGCTTGTTGTCCTTTGTGACAGCAAGAGTCTTTATGAGAAGATCAAACACGCTGTCTCCTATATATGCAAGTGAAAGCGGTGAATACTCCCTTGGATTAGTGTATGTCACCCCGAGTATCTCAGTAAAATAACTGTCTATGCTCTTTTCCATTTTACGCCCTCTCTGGTATCCTCAAGGATAATTCCCATATCACTGAGCTGGTCACGGATCTCGTCTGCTCTGGCGAAGTTCTTTGCCTTTCTTGCAGCCTGTCTCTCCTCGATAAGAGCCTCTATATCTGAATCAAGTATCTCTTCCTTCTTCTCTGTGATGATTCCAAGTATGTCGCAGAGCTTTGTCACTGTATTGAGCACAAGCTCCACAGTAGCCTTTGTTGACTCCTCTGTCACATTTACATTTGCATATTTTACAAGCTCAAATATAACTGAGATCGCATCTGCAGTGTTGAGGTCGTCATCCATGGCTGCCTCATATTTCTTCACAAATGCATCCACCTCTTCTGCAACTGCCTTGTCTTTTTCACCATCTGTTCCGCTTATCGACTTCAGTCTGTCAACTGCTGTAAGGATTCTCTCAAGGCCGTTCTTTGAAGCCTCAACAAGATCTGCTGAGAAGTTGAGCGGACTTCTGTAATGTGCTGACAGCATGAAGAATCTGATGACCTGGAGAGGGTATTTCTCTGCTATCTCTCTGACTGTGAAGAAGTTTCCAAGGGACTTGGACATCTTCTCATTGTTGATCTTGAGGAAGCCGTTGTGCATCCAGTATCTTGCGAACTCTGTGCCATTTGCAGCCTCACTCTGTGCTATCTCGTTCTCATGGTGTGGGAATACAAGATCCTCTCCACCTGCATGTATATCTATTACGTCTCCGATATATTTCTTGGACATAACCGAGCACTCAAGATGCCATCCCGGTCTTCCGTCGCCCCATGGTGATGGCCATGATGGCTCGCCCTCCTTCTTTGGCTTCCAGAGAACGAAATCAAGTGGATCTTCCTTCTCATCAACTCCTGATACAAGGAGATCTCTGTTACCTGAACGGAGGTCATCGATATTCTTCTTGGACAGCTTGCCGTAGTCCTTGAACTTTCTGGTTCTGAAGTATACGGTGCCGTTCACCTCGTAAGCATATCCCTTATCTATAAGAGTCTTTACCATCTCGATCATATCTGGTATCTCTTCTGTTGCCTTTGGATGTGTTGTCGCCTCACGCACATTGAGAGCAGCCATATCCTTCTTGACCTCTGCGATATATCTCTCTGATATAACGCTGGCATCCACGCCCTCTTCATTTGCACGCTTTATGATCTTGTCATCGACATCAGTAAAATTCGATACATAATTGACATCATAGCCCTTGTACTCCAGGTATCTTCTGAGTGTATCAAATACTATCATTGGTCTGGCATTTCCTATATGGATATAATCATATACAGTAGGTCCACATACATATATTCCCACCTTACCCTCATTGATAGGCACAAACTCTTCTTTTCTTCTTGTGAGTGTGTTTAAAATCTTCATAAATATAATGTCCTTTCTATATTGGTCGATAATATATCTGTAAGCAAACAAAAAACTTCGTCCCAATATACATATGATATGCATATAGAGACGAAGTATTATCTCCGCGGTTCCACTCTGATTGTATAAAATACTACAATTCCTGTTCTTCGCCTTTTGTGTCTAGTATATGTGCGGGTGCAGGCTTTGTCAATAATTTCATTTTATAATTGTACTGGACATAACACCGATTATTTACTAGAATAAACTGAATAAAACAATCAGGAGGATACCTATATGTCAGATATAAACAATAACGAAACCGACGAAATGGATATCGAGATGATCGATATAACATACGAGGATGGAACATCCTGCACATGTGAGATTATTGCCAAGTTCGAGGTAAATGACATCTCTTATGCCGCTCTGCTTCCTGCAGATGACGAGGATGCCGATATCATCGTGTACAGATACAGCGAGCAGGGAGACGAAGTCACCCTCGACGAGATCACCGACGAGGCTGAGTTCAACGATGTGGCTGACGCCCTCGACGAGATCCTGGACGATCTGGAATTCAACTCAGATGACGAGGAATAATATCCATACATCTATGCGTTTTCTATAAGCTCGTTATTTATCGTGTATTCAAGGCTGAGCGTCTTTGTTTCATGTATATCATCGAAGTGGACACACAGCTTTCTGTCATCTACATATGTGATGACTCCACGTCCATACCGCTTGTGGATTATGGTGTTTCCTGTTTTTATCAGAGACCTGTCCACAAGCATTTCCTGGACAAATCTCGAGGCCACTGCTTTTTTTCCATACATTTTCTGAGGAACATACACATACAGTCCATACTTAGCCCTCGTGACTGCCACATAGAACAACCGGCGTTCCTCCTCTATATTTCCATCTCCAACCGATTTCTTATGAGGCGTTATGTCCTCAACAGCATCCATTATGAATACATATGAATACTCAAGCCCCTTTGAGCAGTGCATAGTCGAAAGCGTGACTGCATCACCTGCCACACTGCCATGCCTGCTCTGCTCTCTGAGCTGTTTTGTGTATTCGTCTATATACTCCATCCAGCCGTCGAAGCTCAGAAAGTCTTTTGCACTGTCCTGTATCTCCTCCAGGATATCCATATAATCGTCCTCACTCACACCCCTGTACTCAGCATATTCCCTCACATACGCATCCAGTCCAACCGCTTTCCTTATATAATTCACGGCCGCATACGGCGCAAGTCTGCTTATCCTCTCCAGATCGTTCTCGAGAACATTTATGTTGTTGACTATTCTGTACTTATCCTTATAATGCTGCCTCAGCTCCTCAAAGTTCACCACCGGCGAGTCAAATGCATCTCTGCTTATATACCTGTTCGGCTTGTTGATGATCCTGAGAACTGTTCTCCTGTCCCTGTTACCCCTTGCAAGCCTTATATAGTCAAATATATTCTCAGCAAGAAAATGCGTGAAGATGTTTGGTATGTTATCCTTCATCAAAAATGGGATGCCATTTTCCATGAGCTTTGAAGCCAGCGCCCTCGGCTCAGTATTAGTCCTGTATATGACAGCCATATCACAATATGGGATACCCGCCCGGTTCAGCTCCGTTATCCTGTCTATGATCTTCTTGTTCTGATCCGGCATACTGTCAGTCTTCACTATGTGTACTCTGTCGCTCTGCCCCGCGGCAAATGCTGATCTGAGCTGCTTCTCATATCTGTCCCTGTTATTCTGTATTATCCTCTTTGAGCACTCAACTATATCGTAGCTGCATCGGTAATTGACATTCAGATACTCTATCACCGTACCATGAAAATCCTCTGGAAACTTCTTCATTATAGCCGGAGCCGCCCCTCTGAATCCGTACACCGACTGGTCATCATCTCCCACGGCAAATACGTTCTGGCTCTCTCCGGCCAGCAGCTTCACAATGTCATACTGGATCATATTTATATCCTGAAACTCATCTATGAGTATGTACCGAAACTTGCCCTGCCACAGCTTGAGTATGTCAGGTCTCTCCGACAAAAGCTCATATGTGAACACCAGCATATCATCAAAATCTATCTTCCCGCATCTTCTCAGGAAATTCTCATACTCATCGTACACAACGCGGAAATCCTCAGGCTTCATCGTTGTACTCTCATAGTTCTCAAGGCTAGCTCTCTCACTCTTGACATTGCCTATCTCCCCGACAACATTCTTGGCAAAATCCTCCTGGCTGTCATACCTGAAGCCATGTCTGTCTATGCTGTCCCTGATTGCTCCATACTTTTCGGAATCCGTGACGATATTCGCCGCTGTGTAATTATATGCATTTCTGAGCATCCAGAAAAACACAGAATGAAACGTTCCAAATGTTACCCCGCGGGTTCCCGGACACAGCTCCTGAAACCGCCCCTTCATCTCGTTTGCCGCAGCCTTCGTGAAGGTTATGACCAGAATATTGTCCGGTCTCACACCATGTTCTTCTGTCATGTATTTTATCCTATGGGTGATGACCGTAGTCTTACCTGAACCGGGTCCCGCAAGCAGCAGCATCGGACCATCGCAGTGTCTCACCGCTTTCTTCTGGGATTCATTAAATTCCATCTATATATCCTTTCATGCAAATATAAAAGGCGGTCAAAAGTTTACCCTTTAACCGCCTTCTCATATCTGCCAGTTATATCAGCATGATATATATCATTACTTACCGCAGCACTTCTTGTACTTAAGTCCGCTTCCGCATGGACATGGATCGTTTCTTCCAACCTTTGGTGCCTTGATGATAGTCTTAGATGACTTCTGTATCTTGTAGAGCTCATCTCTCTTTGCCTTGGAGAATATTCCATCCCATTGAGGAAGAGTATAGAGCCACTCTGCATTGCACTCAACCATATTCATATAAAGCTTCTCATAATCTATAGGAAGCTTTACCTCTGAGTCCTCTGTCACATCATCAAGATTGTTTGATTCTGCAAGACTGTCATCTATTCCGTCAAGGAATCCGATCATATACTGAATAGTGAGTCCGTACTTCTCAGCAAGCTCTTTTACAGTTCCATGTACAGGGTCTGCAAGAGGATTAGCAAGAAGCTGCTCATATACGCCCTTCTCTGCCTGGAAATAACTAACCCAGAATTCCTTTCCCTCAGGTGTTCTGTCATCTAATCCGTATGCGTAATCACGCCATTCTTTTAATAAACTCATTTCATCTACCTCTTAAGTATTTTTTGAACTTTAAAGAGTATATCAAATTATGTAATTTTTTTCAACATATTTGTACTGTTCTACTTGTTCTGATCTCTCATATCTTCGCCCTTGCGTCTGAGCACCCTGGCGATGAGCCATATTCCCCAGCACACAACAGGAATAACCACATCAAGGAATATCATACCCATCAGATTATCACTTCCGGTTATTCCCATTATAAATGTCGCAACATACATTCCGATGAGCACAAGTACAAGCACTATAGCTCCAATTCTCTTCAATATATCCATATCAGTCTCTCTTCTTTATCTTATCAAAATACGCCTTAATATCTCTCTCATAACCATTGTCCGACGGCTCATAGAATACCCTTCCTGCAATCTTATCAGGAAGATACTGCTGGTCAACGTAATTATTCGGATAATCATGAGCGTATTTGTATCCTGAGTGTCCAAGCTTTGCTGCACCGCCGTAATGTGCATCTCTGAGATACACCGGAACCTGACCCGTGTCCTCATGCTTTACCGCATCCATAGCCGCAAATATCGCATTCACCACAGAATTGCTCTTCGGTGCACACGCAACGTAGGAAGCCGCATGGGCAAGTATTATCTGTGCCTCAGGCATTCCGACTCTCTCCACAGCCTGTGCACATGCCGACGCCACCACGATAGCATTCGGATCAGCATTGCCCACGTCCTCACTGGCACATATCATGATCCTTCTGGCAATAAACTTTATATCCTCACCTCCGTAAAGCATCTTTGCAAGGTAGAATATCGCCGCATCAGGATCTGATCCACGCATGCTCTTTATAAATGCGGATATTATATCATAATGATTATCTCCGTCCTTGTCATATCTTATAGCTCTCTTCTGGATACATTCCTCCGCCACTTCAAGCGTTATATGTATCCTGCCATCCTCGCTTCTCTCCGTCGACAGAACTCCGAGCTCTATGGCATTTAACGCACTTCTCGCATCTCCCGACGCCATGTCTGCAAGAAAGTCCTCGGCATCCTCATCAATGTCTGCATCAAATGCACCCATCCCATTTTCTGAGTACACTGCCTTGTGGATGAGCTTCTTGATGTCCTCCCTGGACAATGGATTGAGCTGGAATATATGGGATCTGGATATAAGAGCCCCGTTAACCTCAAAATAAGGATTCTCCGTGGTCGCTCCTATGAGCACCACCGTTCCATCCTCAACAAATGGCAGGAGATAATCCTGCTGTGACTTGTTGAATCTGTGGATCTCATCGATGAACAATATAGTCCGTCTGCCATACATAGCCTTGGTATTCTTAGCCTCTTCCACAACCTTTTCCATGTCCTTCTTGCCCGCCGTTGTGGCGTTGAGCTGTCTGAACTCCGCCTTGGTTGTATTGGCTATGACCATGGCAAGCGTAGTCTTGCCGGTTCCCGGAGGGCCATAAAATATAAGCGAACTTATCTTATCCGCTTTTATCGCCCTGTACAGAAGCTTGTCCTTGCCTATAATATGTTCCTGTCCAACCACGTCATCAAGGCTGGTCGGTCTCATTCTTTTTGCCAGAGGAGAATCATCCTCCGAGAAATTCTCCCTCATATACTCAAATAAATCCATCTTTATGTCCCTGCCATCTAATATTCAGTGTCATAAGACACTTCGAAGCCCGATATCTTACAATAACGGGCTTCGCATGTATCAATATCATATCACCTACTTGATAATGTCCAGTTTCTTCAGCATATCATTAAACTTCATGATATCAATCGGCTTACATATGTAATCATCATAATCGTCGCTGGCGAGATTGCTGTCAAAGCTTGCCTCGTCAAGTGCGCTGGTCATTATGACCTTCGATCTGAGCATCCTTGACACTCCGTGCTTTCTCTCTGCACTTCTTATGGACGCCAGAACTTTATACCCATCTATCTTTGGCATCATAATATCAAGACACACCAGCTCGAACAGTTCGCCCTTCTCAAGAGCATTTACAAATTCATCAACCGCTGCGATTCCATCAGGTGTTATTACCACATCACCAAACTTACTCAAATACTTGGATAAAAATTTTGCATTTGCAACATCATCCTCAGCTATTAATATCTTCATGACAATTCCTCCCTAATTTTACAACCTAAGTACTTTCTCAAGATGACTGAGCATCTCCTTGATCTCAACCCTGAAACTCTTCCTTGAGTATTGGTTTCTCCGTTCAAGCAATCCCTCTGTAAAAATTCCGTTGAACATGAGCGTAAGTTCCTTCGGTGAGAAAACCGCTCGTATCTCCTTGCTGTCAATCGCACTCTGAAACAATGTGCATACAAAATCATTACGCTTCAACATACACTCAGAGATGATCTCTCTCGTCTCTGACATGTGAAGCAATTCTTCATAATGCAGCATTATCGCACCCATACCAATATAGTTATCATAATATGTTGCATATGTATCTGCATAATACTTGATCTTATCCAGGTATGTACCGTCAAGTCTCTCAACAGTTCTCTGGATATTGACATCAAATGCCGCATATTCGTTCACAACCGCTATAAGTACCTCATCTATACCCCCAAAATACTTATATATCAGCGTATCAGATATATTCTGCTTTCGTGCAAGGTTCTTCGGTGTAAGAGCATGTAATCCCAAATCTCCAATTAGTTCGATAGCTGAAGCGACAATTTTATCTCTGCACGAAATATAACTATCCTCCAATGTCTGTTCCTCCCATTACACATAATTTTTGCCCTTAGAACACTGGTTTTATTCTATGTCATGGGATATATTTTGTCAACATTTTAGACTATCAAGAGTTTTCCTTTTTCCCTGCTGTACATATACAGACTGTCAGACAGATAATCCATGACAGGCACTGTTACCTTGTTCGCCTCTCTTATGAGATCCTTGTAATAATCCTCTGTGTAATCCGCACTTGCCCTGATAAACAGCAGCTCATGCACACTGGATGGCAGGATATATATGTCATCATCCACCATATTCGCACACTCCTCAAGCATTCCATCATACAGGACGGCCGTGGCCCCATTGATACCGTGTGTGTTTGACAACATGTACAGTTCGTCCACATTGTCACAGTCTTCATCAAACTCTATCCCTTCGTATCTGCCCTTCAGCGCATCAAAAAGGTTCTGCCTTACACACGGAAACATCCTCTGGGTGTTCCTAAGTGCATTCTTATACAACGTATCCAGGCTGACTCTCCATCTCTTCACATCATTATTGTTGACTATCGTGGTTGCCAGGCCGTCGTTATCCAGACTCAGCACCCTTCTGAAAGTTATCGCAAGATCATTAAACTCTATAAATGGTGAGCTCTCAAGCAGCCGGCTATTTCGCTCCCTGTTGACAAGCCGCAATATTATGTTGTCCATAACCTTCGTCTCATCCACCACATCGCGTATATCAAACTTCCTGCACCTGCAGTTCGCCTCTCTGAGCCTGCATATATCTTCCATAACAACATCAAAATCCATCCCCTGCTCATAATCCCTGTAAAACGGATCAAGATATATCGTAGGACACACCTCTTCAGAGCTCCTGCACACATTCATCGCAGTAAGCTCCACCCCATTATTCTTTAAAACCTTATTGACCCGGATGTCTGATCCATCTCCCTGTCTGAGAAGTCTGCTTCTCATTTCATCCACTACTCTGGCTATAAATTCATCAAAATTCATTCAATTCTCCTTTTACAAACAAAATCAAACGAAACGTCCCGATATTTTTTCCTGAAATATTTCATGGGTGAATTCTATAGAAAAACTCTGCCAAATTCAATAGTTTTGGTGCGCTTTATAGTGGAATCCTGCGCTTTATAGTGGAATCCTGGCACAGTTGTTGCCGCCATATCATGAAAAAACCGCCATGCCTTCGGCACAGCGGTCTGTTTGTTATCTCTCCTGTATATAATTTGTAAGGAACTCTGTAAATTTATCCATCTCTTCATCCGTACCAATGGATATCCTCAGATAATTGTCTATACGTGGTTTGTCAAAATATCTGACATATATATGGGCATCCTTCGCAGCCTGGAATATCTCCTTTGCCGGAATATCCTTATGCGTTGCAAATACAAAGTTTGCAGACGAAGGAAGGCATGTAAAACCAAGTGGCTTTATAGCTTCCACGAATCTCTCTCTTGTGGCGACCACCTTTGAAACAGTCTCCTTAAAATACTTATCGTCCTTAACTGACTCTGTTCCCATTATCAGCGATGGTCTGTTCATTGTATATGAGTTGTATGAATACTTTACGTCATTGAGGGCCTTTATCAGAACCGGGTTGCTTATTGCATATCCTATCCTGAGTCCCGCCATGGATCTCGACTTTGAGAACGTTCTTACAACCACAAGATTGTCATATTTGTCTATAAGGCCAAGTGCCGACTCGCCGCCGAAATCTATATACGCCTCGTCTACTATGACTATCGAATCTTTGTTGTGGCTGACTATATCCTCCACATTCTTTATGTCCTCGTATATTCCTGTAGGGGCATTTGGATTAGGGAATACGATTCCCCCGTTCTCTCTGTAGTAATTCTCCTTCACCAGCCTGAAGTTTTCGTCAAGTGCCGGTCTCTCGTAAGGGATACTGAAAAGCTCTGCCCACACATCATAGAAGGAATATGTAATGTCAGGAAACAATATTGGTTTGTCAGAGTTGAAAAATGTAAGAAACGACATGGCAAGCACATCATCCGAACCCACTCCCACAAATACCTGTGAAGGATCAACTCCGTGATACTCAGCAAGCACATCGACAAGTGCCGATGCTGTTGGATCCGGATATAATCTGAGTGTATCGATATCCATCATTGCATTCTTCACTCTCTGTGACGGGCCGTACGGATTCTCATTCGTATTGAGCTTTATCACATCTGTATCCTTAGGCTGTTCACCCGGAACATAAGGTTCTACTTTTCTTATATTGTCACTCCACGCTGCCATATTATTCCTCCTCATTCACCTGTGCCAGCTTTGCTGTCTGGTCAGCCGCTATAAGACTGTCTATAAGTTCATTCAGATCTCCGTTCATGATCTGGTCAAGCTTGTATAATGTGAGCTTGATCCTGTGATCTGTAACTCTTCCCTCAGGGAAATTGTATGTTCTGATTTTCTCTGATCTGTCTCCTGTTCCTATCTGGCTTCTTCTGTCCGCAGCCTCTGCGTCATGCTGCTTCTGGAGCTCCATGTCGTACAGCTTTGATCTCAGAAGGGCAAATGCCTTTGCCTTGTTCTGGAGCTGTGATTTCTCTGTCTGGCTGTAGATCACTATTCCTGTAGGTATATGTGTAAGACGTACAGCCGAATCGGTTGTGTTGACACACTGTCCACCGTTTCCGGATGCTCGCATTACATCTATCCTTATATCATTCTCATTTATCTCTACATCAACTTCCTCAGCCTCTGGCATAACCGCAACTGTTATGGTCGATGTATGGATTCTTCCGCCTGACTCTGTCTTAGGTATACGCTGTACTCTGTGTACACCACTCTCGTACTTCATCTTGGAGTACGCACCGTCTCCGGTGATCATGAACACAGCCTCCTTGAATCCTCCGATACCGTTCTCGTTGACACTCATAAGTTCAACCTTCCACTTGAACTGGTCAACATATTTCTGGTACATTCTGTACACCTCATATGCGAACAGAGCAGCCTCATCTCCACCTGCACCGGCACGTATCTCCACGATTACGTTCTTGGAATCGTTAGGGTCCTTTGGAAGCAGAAGAATCTTGAGTTCCTGCTCTATGGTCTCGAGATTCGCCTTTGCCTCATTCATCTCTTCCTTTGCCATCTCGCGGAGCTCCTCGTCGCTCTCCTCCTCAAGAATCTCAAGACTGTCCTCTATGGTAGTCTTTGCATCCTTGTACTCATGGTACTTCTCAACTATAGGTGAGAGATCGCTCTGCTCCTTCATGAGCTTTCTGAATTTGTTCTGATCTGACACAACATCAGGATCGGTGAGCTGATTATTTATCGTATCAAGCTTATCTACAAGTTCTTCTAATCTGTCAAACATATCTATACCTCTCTATATTCATTCTGTCACGCTGTATCCTGCAGCGTTAAATCTACCGGTTATCTTCTCTGTCATATCTGCCGTACACCACCCGGTCATTACCACTCAGATCCTGTACAACATGTATATCGTCATAACCTGAATCTACAAGGAGGTACTGTACATCTTCTGCCTGATCATTGCCAATCTCGAATACAACATATCCTTCATCCTTTATATATTCTCTCGCCTTATCGGCTATTATTCTATAAAAATACAATCCATCCGCCGTTCCGTCAAGTGCCAGATGTGGTTCATGCTCCCTGACCTCCGGCATGAGTGTCTCTATGACATCACTTCTTATATATGGAGGATTCGACAGTATGAGGTCATATTTCCCGGATATCTGCTCAAAGAGATCCGTCCTGACCACTTCAAATCTATCATCCCCTGCACACAGTTTCGCTACATTTCTCCTGGTAAGACCGATCGCTGCCTCAGATACATCGGCAAGTACGATCCTGCTATTCTTGTTCCAGAGTCCAAACGATACTCCTATGCAGCCCGAACCGCAGCACATGTCCAGAACATCAACGTTATGGTCAGCGTCCTTTACAAGCTTCAATGCCGTCTCAACAAGAGTCTCTGTGTCCATCCTTGGAATGAGCACATCCTCTGCGGTATCAAAATCATATCCCATGAAATTCTGCTCACCTGTGATATACTGAAGCGGAATCCTTGTGCACCTCTTTTCTATGAACTTCATGTAGGCTTCCGATTTATCATCATCCACGTCATCTTCTCTGGCCATGATCATATCCATACGGTTCATACCCGACAGGTACTGCCACAATATATCAGCGTCTATATCCGCATCAGGAACACCACTTTTCTCCAGCCTGTCCCGTCCCATTCTCAAAAGTTCACACAGCTTCATCTCTATCGAAATCCTTTAATCTTCTATCTCGCCCTTGTGCATGGCGTCCTGGTATGCCTTCCAGTCTATAACTGCCTCCACGGACTTTATCGCAACTGCTATCATGTCAAGATCCGGCTCCCTTGTGGTGAGTCTCTGAACCCACATTCCCGGAACTGACAGCGCATTTGCAAGCTTTGAATCACTCTTGCCAGCAAACATTATAAATTCGTATGATATACCGGCGATTACCGGAACCAGCAGCAGTCTTATGACAAGTCTGAGCCATGCCGTATCTGCGCTTATAAACATGAAAACAATTATACTTATTATCATTACGATGAACAGAAAGCTTGTTCCACATCTCTTATGATATCTTGAATACTTCTTCACGTTCTCCGGAGTCAGTGGCACCCCAGCCTCAAAACAGTTGATCGTCTTGTGCTCTGCCCCATGGTACATGAACACTCTCTGTATATCCTTCATAAGCGATATGAGTGCCACATATCCCAGGAATATTCCAAGTCTTATAACTCCCTCTATGGCAGACATGATGATCCTGTTATCTATAACCTTGTCTATGAGTTCCCCGATAAATGCAGGAAGCATCATAAATAACGCGATGGCAAATACAAGTGAAAATAACACTGTACCTATCATCGCCGCATCGTCCGATCTTTTCTGCTGCTCAGGTGTCCTCTCTTTTTTCTTTTCTTTTTTCTCTTTCTCCGCCTTCTCAGGCTCCTCGTCATCGTAAAACGATGCTGAGTATGTGAGTGTCTTCACTCCTATCACGAGGGATTCCACGAAATTGACAACTCCCCTGATTATAGGAACTCTGAAAAATACACTTCTTGATGCCATGGACACATAATCCACAACTTTCACTTCTATATCTTTATCCGGTTTTCTGACTGCCACCGCATATCTGTCGCCATTTTTCATCATGACACCTTCCATGACAGCCTGACCGCCTATTCTTACTCTCTTCACACCAATCTCCTATCGGTATATTTAACTGGATAATAAAAAAACAGCTTGAGATTATTGTAAAATAACCTCAAGCTATCAACGTTTTTATTAGTTGGCCTGAACGCCATACTTCTTATTAAACATATCAATTCTACCACGTGCTTTGATTGCCTTCTGCTGACCTGTGTAGAATGAATGACACTTTGAGCAAATTTCTACGTGAATCTCTTCCTTTGTTGATCCTGTAACGAACTCGTTACCACAGTTACATACAACCTTTGCCTGATAGTAATCTGGATGTATTCCTTTACGCATTCTTTTTCACCTCTTTACATATATATTTATATATGAGAACAGGCATAAAGCCAGGGTTCTTCATAACACAACTTCTGTATTCTAACATAGTGACCAGTACAATGCAAGCAGTTTTTTGATTTTTTTGACAAAATCATCTCAACAATCCTGCCGTTATTTTCTGAGAAGTGACTGCTTTACATAGTGGATAAATTCTTTGTTGTTTCTGGTACGAACAAACAGCTTTCTGACATCCTCAAGAATATCCTCTGATTTACTTCCCATGAGCTCCTTGTGAATGGCTGTGACAACCTCCTGCTCTTCCTTGTCGAGGAGAAGATCATCTCTTCTGGTGCCGGATTTTGCTATATCTATGGCAGGGAATATCCTCTTCTCTGAGAGCTTTCTGTCAAGCACAAGCTCCATGTTACCGGTTCCCTTGAACTCCTCAAATACAACGTCATCCATCTTGCTGCCCGTGTCGACCAGTGCTGTGGCAAGGATCGTAAGGCTTCCTCCCTCACGCATGTTTCTGGCGGCACCAAAGAATCTCTTTGGCATGTGAAGCGCTGCAGGATCAAGACCACCCGACAGAGTTCTTCCGCTAGGAGCGACCGTGAGGTTATACGCTCTCGCCAGACGTGTGATACTGTCGAGCAGGATCACGACATCCTTCTTGGACTCCACAAGTCTCTTTGCTCTCTCAATGACCATCTCTGACACTCTCTTATGATGCTCTGGAAGCTCATCAAATGTTGAATAGATAACCTCCACATTAGGGCCCTCTATGGACTCTCTTATGTCTGTTACCTCCTCAGGTCTCTCATCTATGAGAAGGACGAGCAGGTGCATATCCTCATATCTTCTGCTGATCTGCTTTGCGATCTGCTTGAGAAGAGTCGTCTTTCCTGTCTTAGGTGGTGAAACGATCATGCCTCTCTGTCCCTTACCTATAGGGGCAAGAAGATTGATCATCCTGATAGGGATCGGAGCACCGTCTCCGTCAAGCTCTATCCTCTCATTAGGGAAGATAGGGGTCAGCTCCTCAAAGCTCTTGCGGGCCGCTATGACCGCAGGATCCTCATCGTTCACGCTTGCCACATATAAAAGGGCACTGAACTTTTCTCCCTGTGTCTTGTTTCTTATATTACCTGTGACTATATCTCCTGTCTTGAGACCAAATCTTCTGATCTGTGCCGGTGACACATATATATCCTGATCTCCCGGAAGATAGTTTGCACTTCTTATGAAGCCATATCCCTCAGGCATGACCTCAAGTATTCCGTGAGCCTGTCTTCCGCTGTCAAGCTCCGGCATATACTCGTTCACGTTCTGTGCCGCCTGATTTGACTGGACTCTGTCCTGGTTCTGGCCTCTGTCCTGGTATCTCTCCTGGCTCTGATCTCTGTCCTGATACCTTTCCTGGTTTCTGTCCTGATTCTGACCTCTATCCTGGTATCTCTCCTGATTCTGGCTGCGATCCTGATATGTAGCCATTCTTCTCATACGTCTCTGTCCGTTGTTCTCCCTGGAATCATCACCTCTTGAGCCCTCAGAGTGATGTACTATCCTGTTTTTTCTGTATTCTGTGTCTCCGGCTGTCTCTCTGACCACATGCTCGGTCTTAGGCTCTGACACATTTTTCTTATTTTCCACTGAAACCGCTGTCACATGCTCCTCCACATATTTTGTGAGGAACTGCGCAAGCTCCGCCTTCTTCATTCCCGAGCAGCCTTTTATACCATTATCCTTGGTAAACTGACGCAGCTCTGCAAGAGAAGCTTTACTAAAATCCATATATAATTGTCTCCTTTCACTGAAACCAATGATCAATAAATAAATTAAGTATTATGGGAATATAAACACTCTAAGAAATAAGTAGTGTCTCTCAATGATACATCAAATTCAATTACGGTAAAAAAATAAAAATGCGCTAAGCACGCATATTACTCCCGCTCATTATAACATAAATAGAACAATTGTAAATATATTGATTTTAAATTTTACTAATGTTATCATATGAATGTTGTCCGTTCATCAGCACGGACAAACATTTTAACAAAGGATACACGATATGGGAACCGAATCTATTGTATTATATAAACTCATAGTGCTCTATATGCTTGACAGAGTTAACTTCACTCTGACCAATTCACAGATTTCAGACTTTGTTCTGGAGAAGGGCTACACCAATTATTTCACTCTTCAGGAAGCCATAAACGGACTTATAGAAAGCGAATTTGTATATGTATCAAGCATAAGAGGCGCATCCCATTATAAGATAACCGACAAAGGTGAGGAAGCCCTGAGCATGTTCGAGAACAGGATCCCATATGCCATCAAACAGGATATACTGGATTTCTTTGAGAAACAGCAGATCAACCTCAAAAAGGAAACTGAGATACAGTCTGACTACTACCTCAACGATTCCAATGAATATACCGTCTCCTGCGTCATCAACGACAGGAACGAGCCGCTGCTGGATATAAAGTTCAGCGTGCCTACTCAGGCCGTGGCTGTTGCCATATGTGACAACTGGCGTCAGAAAAGCACTGAGATATATGATATACTCGTAAAACAGTTATGGGCATCCAACACATCCAGCTAATATCAGCAAAAAAAACGACTGAGCATACCGAAAAGAATTATCCTCTTCAATATGCTCAGTCATTTTTTTGTCTATTTATCTGACTATATGTTCATGTTACTTTACTGCTGCTCCTGTGCCAGTGTCTCCTCTATGAGATTCCAGATCTCATCTCTTCCCTGCTTTGTCTGCGCGGAGAACGGTATCATCGTTGTTCCCGGAACAAGATCCAGTTTCTCACGTATGAGTTTAAGGTTCTTCTGAACCTGGCTTCTCTTGATTTTGTCCAGTTTTGTGCAAATGATCACCGGCTCATAGCCATTGTCCACGATCCAGTCATACATCATGCAGTCATTCTCCGATGGCACATGTCTTATGTCTATCAGCAGGAATACCTTTTTGAGCTGCGGGGAACCGTGAAGGTATCTCTCGATCATCTTGCCCCATTTTGCTCTTATCTCCACCGATACTTTTGCATATCCATATCCCGGCAGATCCACAAAGTACAGATTTTTATTTACATTATAGAAATTGATCGTCTGTGTCTTACCTGGCTGCGCGGATGTTCTGGCAAGCGACTTCCTGTTAAGCAATCCATTTATCAGAGATGATTTTCCTACATTCGACTTGCCGGCAAATGCGATCTCCGGGAGATCGTTATCAGGTAATTTACTTGTAATTCCACACACAGTCTCAAGCTCAGCGCTCTTTACTATCATATACTTCTCCTTATCTGACAAGGGCAAGGTCAAGCACCTGCCTCATGTCTTCCACTAAATGAATATTGACTCCAGATGTTATCTCTTCATCCAGCTCCAGATAATCGCTCTCATTTTTCGCCGGTATCAGTATATCTTTAACACCGATCATCTTGGCTGCAAGGAGCTTCTCCTTCAGGCCTCCAATAGGAAGCACCTCTCCTCTGAGAGTTATCTCTCCTGTCATCGCTATTCTGCCATTAACCGGCACGTTAAATATGGCTGAATACAACGCTGTCGCCATGGTTATTCCGGCAGACGGACCATCCTTTGGAACTGCCCCCTCCGGTATATGGATATGGAAATCGTGCTTTGCAAAGTAATCGTCTCCAAGTGCCAGTGATTCCTTGAGGGATCTGATATAACTCATTCCCGCATAAGCGGATTCCTTCATAACATCGCCCATCTTGCCTGTGAGCTGAAGAGTTCCTGCCCCCGGAAGCACATTGACCTCTATCTCCAGAGTGACACCGCCAACCGCCGTCCAGGCAAGGCCTCTGACAGCGCCAATTTTATTCTTCAGATTTCCATTCTCCTCTTTATATTTGTATGTGCCAAGGAAATCCTGGATATTCTTCTTTGTGACTTTGACCACATCCATATCACCGGTGAGTATCTTGCGGCAGGCCTTCCGACACACCTTGTCTATATTTCTCTCAAGACTTCTGACTCCCGCCTCTCTCGTGTAGTGGCTTATGATCTCCCTTATGGCACCGGCATCTATCTTGAACTGAGATTTTGTCAGTCCGTTCTTCTCACGGGTCTTCTCCACAAGGTACAGCTTTGCTATATGATACTTCTCATTCTCCGTGTATCCCGATATATTTATGACTTCCATTCTGTCGAGGAGCGGCCCCGGTATACCGGAGAGGTCGTTCGCCGTTGCTATGAACAGCACATTGCTCAGATCCACCGGCACTCCAAAATAGTGATCATTGAACTCTTTGTTCTGCTCACCATCAAGCACCTCGAGAAGTGCCGATGACACGTCTCCCTTGTAATCACTGCTCACCTTGTCTATCTCATCGAGAAGCATGAGCGGGTTGTTCGTCTTTGCCTTTATCATGGATTGTACAATCTTTCCAGGCATAGCTCCCACGTATGTTTTCCTGTGACCTCGGATCTCCGCCTCATCGTGGACTCCTCCCAGTGATAAGCGGACATATTTTCTCGATGTTGCGCGGGCTATCGACCTTGCTATGGATGTCTTTCCTGTTCCCGGAGGTCCCACAAGACAAATGATCGGAAGGTCACCCTTATTGCTCAATATATGAACAGCAAGATAATCAACGATCCTCTCTTTGACCTCCTCAAGGCCATAGTGATCTTTGTCAAGTATGTCTATGGCTGACTGCAGATCATTATTATCTTCCGTTGACACATTCCACGGATAGCTGAGCATCACATCGATATAGTTTGCCGACACACTGCTCTCCACTGCATTCTGAGGTATGCCCTTATAGTAATTTATCTCTTTTTCTATCTTATCGTATACTTCCTGGCTGCAGCCCGCCTCATCGAGTCTCTTCTGGAATTCTCTGACATTTGCATCTACGCCGTCGTCACCAAGCTCCTTACGGATAACGGACATCTGCTCTCTGAGCACATACTTTCTCTGATTCTCAGCGGTCTCCTGATTGACCTTTTCCATGATCTCTTTCTTGATCTTGCCGATTCCGAGAACTTCCTCCATTATCTGTATTAACCTCATAGCGCGGCTTCTGACATCTAGCATCTCCAGAAGCTCCTGCCTGTTGTCATCAGATATATTCACATAGTCGGCCATGCTGTCAACCAGCTTTCTGACAGACTTGAATGAACGTATCTCCCTGTACAGAACGTTGTTCTTCACTATACCCTCGTCAAATGCTTCCTTAAGCTTTTCCTTGAGTATGCTCTGTATAGCCTTCTCCTCATCCTCGCTGAGGTCGTTAGTCTCCTCCACATCTGTCACGTGGCACACATAATATTTATCCTTGCTGTAATCCACAAGGCGCGCTCTCTTCTCAGTCTGTATGAGAACTCTCATGCCTTTGTTCTGAAGTCTGACAAACTGCTTTATCCTGGCTATGACACCTATCTCATAAAACGAAACTGTCTTATCGCCGTTCTTATGAACAGGATTTGCCAGAAATATACATTCCTCATTCTTGACTGCATGTCCCACCGCCTCGCAGGCTTCACGCGTTGTCGCATCAAGATAGAAGGACAATTCCGGCATAACCACGCCATCGTCAAGACTAATCATTGTCATCTCTAACATTTTCTCATTCATACCTGTTATCTCCGTATATATCATTAAAAAATAAGACGTTATCAACACTGCACATTTAAGAGCTTATAAGGGCGCAAATGTATGTCAGCGTTATAACGTCTCATTTCGGCAATAATGACTATGCACTCTCGCCGTTATCTGTATTTGCCTTTTTCTTCCTTACCTTTTTCTTAGGAAGGTCTGTATCCTCTGATGGATCTCTGTAAGTCAGTACAGGTTCTTCATCGCCTGTTATGACACCCTTGGTAATAACACACTTCTCTATAGTTGGATCTGAAGGGATCTCGTACATAAGATTAAGTGTAGCATTCTCCATGATAGCTCGAAGTCCTCTAGCTCCGGTCTTACGCTCCATAGCTTCCTTTGCTATCTCTCTGAGCGCATCATCCTCTATCTCAAGCTGAACTCCATCAAGCTCAAAAAGCTTCTTATACTGCTTGCATATTGCACTCTTTGGCTCTGTCAGTATTCTCACAAGTGCATCCTCATCCAGAAGATCCAGAGTCACTGCAACAGGAACTCTTCCCACAAATTCAGGGATAAGTCCATACTTTACAAAGTCATGTGGCATAACCTGCTTGAGGAGCTGTCCCACGTCCTGCTCTGACTGCTCTATAACCTCTGCATTAAAGCCAATTGACTTCTGACCAACTCTGTTCTCTATGATCTTCTCCAGTCCCTCGAACGCACCACCACATATGAATAATATGTTGGTCGTATCGATCTGGATAAGCTCCTGATGTGGATGCTTTCTTCCGCCCTGAGGTGGAACTGAAGCCACAGTGCCCTCTATTATCTTTAACAAAGCCTGCTGAACGCCCTCACCCGACACGTCTCTGGTTATGGATACGTTCTCGCTCTTCTTTGTGATCTTGTCTATCTCATCAATATAGATTATTCCATGCTCAGCTCTCTCTATGTCATAATCAGCGGCCTGTATAAGCTTCAGGAGAATGTTCTCAACATCCTCTCCTACATATCCGGCCTCTGTGAGAGTTGTAGCATCTGCTATTGCAAAAGGAACGTTTAACAATTTTGCAAGGGTCTGGGCAAGATATGTCTTACCTGATCCCGTTGGGCCAACCATGAGGATATTACTCTTCTGTAATTCAACCTCAAAATCCTTCTGCGCAAGTATTCTCTTATAATGGTTGTACACGGCAACCGCCAGTACCTTTTTTGCCTCTTCCTGACCTATTACATACTCATCAAGAAATTCTTTTATTTCCTTTGGCTTTAACAGATTGATATCACCATCTGAATCAAGTCCTGCGTCAACCAGTTCTTCTTCTATTATCTCTGAGCATATCTCTACGCATTCATCACATATGTAAGCCCCAGGTCCGGCTATGAGTTTTCTAACCTGATCCTGTGTCTTATTACAGAAAGAACATCTGAGCTGTTTTCTCTCGTCACTACGATCTGCCATTACAATACCTCGATTATTCACTATTTATAATTGTCTGGAGCCAGTCTTTTCCAGAATCTGCGAATACACCGCCGGTTCTGCAGGCTGGCTCCAACCAACTGATACATCTTCTACATATCAGATATCTCTATCTGTATTATCTGTTTGTTATAACGCTGTCGATAAGGCCGTATGCACAAGCCTCCTCAGCAGTCATCCAGTTATCACGATCTGTATCTGCCGCGATAACATCAAGTGGTTTTCCTGTATTCTCACTCAGCATTTTGTTGAGTTTCTCTTTTGTCTTTAATATATGTCTGGCTGCGATCTCTATCTCTGTTGCCTGTCCCTGGGTTCCACCAAGTGGCTGATGTATCATGATCTCCGAGTTTGGGAGCGCATATCTCTTACCCTTTGTTCCTCCTGCAAGAAGGAATGCTCCCATGCTCGCTGCCATTCCACAGCATATTGTTGAAACATCACACTTGATATATCTCATTGTGTCATATATTCCCATTCCGGCTGTAACTGATCCACCCGGGCTGTTGATATATAATGAAATATCCTTTGAAGGATCCTCTGACTCAAGGAATAACAACTGTGCTATAACAAGGCTTGCAGTTGCATCATTGACCTCATCTCCAAGAAAGATGATTCTGTCTTTCAGCAATCTAGAATAAATATCGTATGTTCGCTCTCCGCGGCTAGTCTGTTCTACAACGTATGGTACCAATGCCATGTTATCTACCTCCAATACATATCAAGCCAATCTGTCTGTTAAAATATTAAACTTCCTTTGACTCATCTACAAGAAGCTTTGCAGCCTTCTTAACTGCTACATCCTTCTTGATGCTGTCCTTCTCTGCGTCGCCCATGAATCCCTTGATATCCTCAAGCTTCATCTGGTACTGAGCTGCCATCTTTGAAAGCTCCTCGTCAACTTCCTCGTCAGTAGCCTCAATGTTCTCAGCCTTTACTACAGCCTCAAGAACTGCTCTCTGCTGGATTCTCTTGAGTGCGTCCGGCTTGATTCTCTCCATGAGAGACTCCTCTGTAACGTTTACGATCTGCATATACTGCTCAAGGCTGATTCCCTGATACTGAAGTGTCTGAGCGAACTCATCCTTCATTCTCTTCTGCATATCCTCAACCTGTGCATCTGCAATATCCATAGTTGCGTTCTCGATAACCTTGTCAAGAACCTTTGCTTCCTTCTCGTTTGCAGCGTCTCTGTTCTTCTTTGCAAGTATCTTCTGCTTTACCTCTTCCTTGTACTGGTCAAGTGTATCGCATCCGCCTACCTCGCTTGCGAACTCATCATTGAGCTCTGGAAGCTGTGACTCTGTGATAGAGTTGATCTTGCACTTGAATACTGCCGGCTTTCCTGCAAGCTCCTCAGCCTGGTAATCCTCTGGGAATGTTACGTTAACCTCAACATCCTCTCCGATGTTCTTACCAACAAGCTGATCCTCAAATGTATCGATAAATGAATGTGAGCCAAGAACGAGCTTGTAGTTCTCACCCTTTCCACCATCAAATGGAACACCATCAACAAATCCCTCGAAGTCAAGAGTAACCTCGTCGTCAAGCTGTGCTGCTCTTCCCTCTACGAGTACCTTTCTTGCGTTCTGAAGCTGCTCCTTCTTGATGTCCTCAAGAACCTCGTCATCTGTTACTTCAACGTCGATCTTCTCAACTTCGATTCCCTTGTAATCGCCAAGTGTAACCTCAGGCTTTACAGCAACCTCTGCTGTGAATACGAAATCCTTGCCCTTGCCCATCTCTGTTACGTCAATAACTGGCTGTGATGCGATCTCAAGCTCTGAAGCTACAGCCTCTTTTGGATAATACTCGTTGATCATTGCATTTGCAGCATCCTCATAGAATACTTCCGGGCCATACATCTTCTCGATGAATGCCATTGGCACCTTGCCCTTACGGAAGCCTGGAACATTGAATCTGTTCTTTGTCTTGTTGTAAGCTGCTGTCATTGCCTTGTCAAAATCTGCTGCAGGTACTGTGATTGTAAGCTTTGCCATGCTGTGCTCAAGCTTTTCTACTGTGAAACTCATCTTTTTATTTCCTCCTTGAAATGTGCAAATGGTGCCTTAAGCCCTACAATTAAGGCACTCAGATAGCATCCATTTATCTTTTTCTTGTTTATATGTGTGGACAAAGTCCACATCAATCATCGATTATATCATAATGTGCAAATGATTGTCCAGTCCATTATACTATTATTATAATAGAAAGTTTTCACGACACAAAAGACCTGATGTATGGATCATACACCAGGTCTTCTTTTTGTTCGTAGATCTAACGGAGATTATAAGCCAGGCTTATCTTCCTGACATCTGCTCTTCCTGTCTCTTGATCATCTGACGAACCATCTCGCCACCGATTGAACCTGACTGAGCTGATGTTAAATCTCCATTGTAGCCATCCTTAAGATCAACACCGATCTCCTTGGCTACCTCCATCTTGAACTTGTTCATAGCATTCTTTGCCTCTGGAACACTTGTCTTGTTAGAGTTTGAACTTGCCATAACCCTGTACCTCCATATTGAAATAATTATTTAAGACTTTCGTCTTGTTAGTATTATTAACAATATGGCTTATGTTATAATGGCAATTTCTGTTATATGCAATGAACTTTTTATCTGAAAATCACTTTTCTATTAATACTTCATTGGCTCCTCTTCGCCATTCATGACTCTGAGTGCGCCCTGAGCAAGTGCAAGGAGCTCATCCTCTCCTGCATATACTGTAAATGGAGCGATAAATCCTGCTCTCTTCTCAAGCTCTTCGCATGTGTGCTTTGAATATGCGATTCCACCTGTGAGGATGATCTGATCAACCTTTCCTCTGAGAACTGTTGCCATACCACCTATATCCTTGGCAACCTGCTGATAGAATGCGTCCTGAACAAGCTTTGCATGCTCATCGCCCTCATTGACAAGCTTCTCAAGATCTCTTGCATCGTTGCTTCCGATGTAAGCGTTGAAGCCGCCCTTTCCAACGAGCTTCTTCATAACCTCTGCCTGTGTATACTCGCCTGAGAAGCACATCTTTACAAGTGCTCCTGAAGGAACACCGCCTGCTCTCTCTGGTGAGAATGCACCGTCACCGTCAAGTGCGTTGTATACATCTACTACCTTACCGTGATCATGGGCACCAACTGATACACCGCCACCCATATGTACTACGATGAGGTTCAGGTCTGTGTACTTCTTGCCAACTTCCTTTGCATATCTCTTGGCTACTGCCTTCTGGTTGAGTGCATGGAACACGCTTATTCTTGGAAGCTCAGGTACTCCTGAAAGTCTTGATGATGGCATAAGCTCATCAACAACGACTGGATCTACGATGTATGAAGGAACTCCGAGCTCATCACCGATCTCTCTTGCGAGTATACCGCCAAGGTTTGATGCATGCTGGCCCTGCTTACCGATCTTAAGATCCTCAAGAAGGTCATCGCTTACTGCGTATGTACCGCCTGGGATTGGCTTGAGCATTCCGCCACGTCCTACACATACATCAAGTGTCTTGATGTCAAAGTTCTTCTCAGCAAGGACATCAAGAATAACCTTCTTTCTGAAGTCCTTCTGATCTACTATCATATTGAAGCCTGCAAGCTCCTCTGTTGTATGTCTGAGTGTCTCCTCAAATAGAAGTGTCTCGTCCTCGAACACACCGATCTTTGTCGATGTTGAACCTGGGTTTATTATAAGAATCTTATATGACATTTTTTAAACCTCCAAATGTTTTTTTATGTATGGCTTATTTGTTTGCCTTAAGTGACTCTGCAACAACTGCTGCAAGTGCTATTGAGTTGAGCTTAACCTCAAATGTATCTGATCTTGATGTAAGGATTACAGGAGCATCTGTACCTGTTATGATACATCCGTTCTTACACTGTGTTGTATGAACAAGTGTCTTGTATACAAGGTTACCTGCATGTATGTCTGGGAACAGAAGGATATCGGCATCTCCAACGATCTTTCTGTCTGTAGCTCCCTTATGGATAGCTGCCTCTGGCTCGATCGCAAGATCCATTGAAAGAGGTCCGTCAACGATACAGCCTGTGATCTCACCGTTCTCGTTCATCTTTGTGAGCTCAGCAGCCTCTACTGTTACAGGCATCTTAGGATTTACAACCTCTACTGCTGCAAGTGGAGCAACCTTTGGACAAGGTATTCCGCACGCATGAGCAACCTCTACAGAGTTCTCTATGATCGACTTCTTCTCCTCAAGTGAAGGATAAGTCATGAACGCAACATCTGTAAGGTACAGGAGTCTGTCAATACCAGGGATCTCAAATACACATACATGTGAAAGTGGCTTACCATTTCTGAGACCAACCTCTTTGTTGAGGACACTCTTCAGGAAATCCTTTGTTGAGAGAAGTCCCTTCATATACATGTCAGCCTTATGATCATGAACAAGTTTCACTGCCTTAAGTGAAGCCTCAATATCATCCGGCTCATTTATGATCTCATAACCTGTAAGATCCATACCTATCTGATCTGCGATCTCTCTGATCTTAGCCTCGTCACCTACAAGTATAGCGTCTGCGATTTCCTTCTCCTTTGCAGCCTTTATAGCCTCAAGAATAGGCGCATCCTGTGCTACTGCAACTGAAACTGTCTTTCTGCTGCACTGTGAAACCTTTGCCAATAAATCATCAAAACTTTTACTCATCTTTCGCACCTCACGTGATATTTATTATTTATACAAATCCATTTTGTATGTTATCACTTATAAATCTAAAGGTCAACCACATTGTCCCATGTTATTATTACTGTCATTTTGATTCTCCGGTAAATTTTTTCCTGTAAAATACGATTCCCGCAACCGAAACTACGGCAAAGCACATAAGCAGTATGACCTTCGAAACAGGATCCCTATCTCCGGTGTCCGGCGTATCAGGAGTGTTTGGCGTGTCGGGTGATGGATGTTCTTTTATTTTCTGATTTGTTATGATCACCGGATCATCCATGGTATATTCATTTTTTGATGTGTCTATCTGAATTTTTTTGTCTGTTTTTTCGTAACCCTCCGGGGCAGCTAACTCCTCTATGCTATACGTGCCTCTGGCAAGTCCGTAAAATACAGCCTGTCCATTTTCTTCCGATTCAGCTTTTGCGATCAGAGTACCCCGGTCATCATATATGCCAAACACAGCCCCGGCAAGCGGACTGCCATCCTCCCGATCCGTCTTGAGTATATGCACCATGCCATAGTGATTTTTGACATTTATCACCGGTGGCTCATCTGCACTCTCCGACACGCTCACCGGTATGGAATTTACCCCCGGGTCGGCAATATAACCCTTGGGAGTTCTGGTCTCCTTTATATAATACTCTCCCGGCTCGAGTCCGGTGAATTCTACACTGCCGGCTTTGTCAGTCTTTTTTGTCATGAGCTTTTCATGATCAGATGCCCTGTACAATGTGAACTCCGCATCCGCAAGAGGTGTCTCCAGAATATCATCCGTCTTATGGACACTTATGCTCCCTCTGATCTTCTCTTTCTCTTTTGTATAAACTGTCTGTGAAGCAAGGTTCACATCCTCATGTGAAGCTACGACCTCTCCCTCATAATCCTCATCCGTAAGCACCTCACAGCAGACAAGAGCCGAACCACTTATGCTGTCAGCCGAAAACCTGAAATTCACATCCACAGTCATCTCCTCTGCATCTGCGGTAAAACATTTCTCTGACGTTGATCCATCTGCCCCAAGCAGTCTGCCCGACTCCTGTGAGACAACACTTCCGCTCAGTTTGTATCTGTGCCCGATATCCAGCCCTTTCATACTCACCGTGTCCGTGATATCGGCAGTTTCCGCATCCGGATCAATGAACTTCGATCCGTCTTCACTGTTCTTCGCCACAGATTCTATCTCCGGCATCCTCTCATCAACTATGTCCCCAAGATCAAGCACGCACTCATCTGAATCTATTTTGAATTTTATCGGAGCAATGCTCTTATACTTTCCCTTATTTGCACCACAACGAAGCTCTGTCAATGTGTACTCTCCGTACGGCAGTGACCCTTTGGTCTTGTCCGGCTTTCCATCCCCAAACCAGATATCATCCGCAGAACTGGAGTATTCGCCATTGGCATCAGTTGTTATCTCCGCAGACTGGGTGCCATCGGAGTTCTCGACGAGGAATCTCACATTTGCGATCGCTGTCCCATCCTTGGCATCCACTTTTTTGAATTTGAAGTCACCTCTTACGACATGGTTCCCGACCACAAGCTCGTAGCCATTTACCAGACGAACAGTGTCGCCATCCTGTTCTATTCTGTCCAGATATATTCCATCTGAACTATCCTTTATAATATTGCCATCCTTTGCGCTTTTAAATATTGAATTCACAAGCGTGTACCCTTCTGGGGCTTTTGTCTCCTGAACCGTGATTGTTCCCGCCTGCATAACCACATCCTCAAGGCCGCACTTACCGCTGTCATCCGTCTTAAGCGTCCAGCTCTGATCCGGCTTCTCTGGAAGCTCGTCCACGGAATTATAAAAATTCCTGTAATAATTGACTGTAAACTCAGCCCCTGACAAGACAGCATCTCCCTGAGATTTATCTCCCGTCTCCGCATCCTGTTTGTATATGCTCAGATCAATCTTGCCTGAGATCACCTTGTCCCAAGTCTCCCAGCTTATTTCAAACTCCGTGGATGTACTGACCTCCTTGCCATCCACGGACAGGAATTCTCCTTCTTCGTTTATAACGAGCTGTGCCACAGCACTGTTTCTCTCATAGTTGTACGGAGCCCTTTCCTCATATATCCTGTATGTTCCGAACGGCATATCTGTGATCTCATAGGTTCCAAGTCCGCCATATTCTGACATCACAACTATACCATGTCCATTCTCATCAGTCTCTATCTGAGCCACCAGAGTGCGCAGACTCTGTGTGCCGTTTTTCACTTCCATCTCAATATTGTACAGAGCTTCTCCCACACCGGTGCCGGAATCTCTGTCGGTCTTGTGCAGACTGAACTTTCCAAGAACGGGCTTCTCTCCCGTCCATTCAATATCCATAGAAATACTGCTTGAAGCTACCGTTCCAAATAACAACTGCTGGTCATCATCTACCTGAGTGGAATCTACAGTATACACTGTAACTCCGGGGATCCCTTTACCAGACTTTACTGTGCTCGTTCCCTTATGAGCCTTCTCAGCACTGAAAAAGAATCTGTCGCCTCCCATTATAGTTACCTTACCTGTCTTGTGGATGGTGAACTCCTTTTCTCCGCTTTTCCTGATATGGAGCCATGTATCCGCCGGTACCGAGATCCTCACTCCATTCTCAGCATCTGCCTTACACCTCATTATCCTGGTTCTTCTTCTCTTCTCACCAGTCTTCTTGTCCACATAACCGGTATAATCCTTAAGACTTACATAATTACCGTAATTCTCTTTGCTTCCCTCATCTATTATCTCTATATCTGCCTGATCTCCCTGAAGGACGATCTCATCTCGCTTTGTCTCCGATATGTATTTATAGAATTCATCTATAACGTCAAAATACTGTCCATGTCTTATATAATTCAAAGTCAGTGTCATGATGAGCTGGCTGTGATCTGCGGACACCCCCTTAAAACCAGACCACGCATATTCACTTCCCGGTCCATACAGAAACGCTTTCTGAAGCAGTCTGTTATTTGTCACGGAAAATGCCACCTTGTCCGTGCTCTTAACTTCATTTTTCTTATGATCGCCGCAGTATGCCCTGTACTCTACACCATCCTTATGCACCGTGTAATGCCTCGTGTATGGCATCCCATTGTAAAACACCACATCGCCGCTTAGTATGCAGTCCACATCTTCATAACTTATCTCATATCCGGCCATAGCCGCAATTCCATCCGTTGAGGTGGCCATAACATCAGTATGCCTGCTTTTCTCCCCAGCATACAGTTCGTCAGCACTTGACCTTGTACTGAACCTATGATAAAAAACCACACCGGCCACACATACGGCCAGAAGAACAGCCAGCAGAATCTTATATACATACAATCTTTTCATAATCTCTTCCTTTCTGTTTGAGTTTCAGCCCATTCATAACCGTATCCGGTGAGAGCCGTCTTCATGAATCTGTTTAGCTGTTTTATGTGCACAAAAAAAGCTTACGTGCATTAAAAAGCACGCAAGCTTCATTGTCAATAGAATGGCAAACATTCCTCAACAAAGCGAATTTCCACTGAAAATCACCCGTTTTTTACATGGTCTGTATATTTTGATCTCATTTGTGAATTGGAATTTAACCCTCTGGATAATTAAGTCTGCTGTCATCTATATCATACAGAACCTGTGACAGGAATTTCTCTGCAAGATAGTTCGCCATACCGAGATTCATATCCAGGTAATTGCCGCACTCTCTTGGATTTGCTCCAGGGATCGGATCGTGATAATGTCTTATGAATTCGAACATTGATATCATAAGCTCCACTATATCCTTCGACTCATAATCGCCTGCGAGTATGAGATAAAATCCCGTCCTGCAGCCCATAGGTCCAAAGTATATGACCCTGTCCTTATACTCTTCATTATTTCTCAGGAATGTCGCGCCAAGATGCTCTATGGTATGAACCTCCGCAGTGTTCATAACCGGCTCATAATTCGGCTTTGTCATCCTTATGTCAAATGTTGTGAGGATCTGATCCCCAGCCTTATCCTTTCTCGACACATAAATGCCCGGATTCAGGAGAAGATGATTTATCTGAAAACTTGCTATCTTATCCATGTCTACTTCACCTCATATCTCTTTATTATCTCTGTCATCATGTTTACACTATTCTCTATAGCCTTTGCCGCAAATGTAGGATAGTCCATCTCTGCACTGTCATCAGCCTTGTCCGATATGGCCCGGACAACAAGGTACGGAACCTTATTCAGCGCTGCAACATGTCCTATGGCCGCGCCCTCCATCTCTGCACATCTTCCGCCAAATGTCTCCACAAGCCATTTCTTCTTGTCCTTGCTCCAGATAAACTGATCGCCGCTCACCACTCTTCCAGTGAACACCTTGACTCCTATATTTGCTGCATCCACTGAGTCCTGTGCTATCTTAAGCAGCTCATCGCTGGTCTTGAACACGCTCAGCTCTGTATCAGGGATCACACCCGGCTCATATCCAAGGGCGGATACATCCATATCGTGCTCAACGGTATCCGTAGCCAGAACGATGTCTCCTATATCTATGTCAGCATCCAGTGATCCGGCTATTCCGGTGTTGATGATAGCTGACACTCCATACATGTCGATCAGCGACTGGGTACACATGGCCGCATTGACCTTGCCGACACCGCACTTTACGACCACGACATCCGTTCCTTCTATCTGTCCTTTGTAGAAGCTCATGCCACACTTGTCTGTGACCTGGAGCCCATCTATCATCTCTTTCAGTCTTGCGACTTCCTCGTCCATCGCACCTATGATTCCAAGCATCTCTTATACCTCCATTATCCATTGCTACCTGTCAACTATACTACAACATTCGGAATATGTATATCCTCTTCATAAAAGGAACCTGTCTCCTAAAGCTCCTGAACAGCGCCCGAAGTTCTCCCATACGCTGTACATATTCGTCACCGGACACCTCGCCGCCATAGCTTATGCCTTCCATATATGCCGCAAGGTCCTCAGTCTCCGCCGGATCTGCGCCCTTACAGAAATATTCAAGCTGCTGCCTGTGATTTCCCGCCTTCGAAAAATCATCCGACGCAAGTCTTGCATAATCACACATATACCTATAGTAAGCTATCACATTTCCTGTCTTATCTCTCCTGTGATAACCCACAAAACGAACTATCTTTCTGACTGCTATACGCCCCACAAACAAGAGCACTGCAAATGCTATACATCCCGCCAGAACATATATTATCCACACGGCATTTCCAAGTGAAAATGCTATGCCGGTCGTATCTGTTCCAGTATCTCCGCTGTCATCACCTACTAGCCATCTTCCAAATCTGGACCAGAAATCATCCTGGGTCTCATCCTCATCTTCACTCGACGGAGGTGTCAGCTCCACGACCTGCCATCTGCCACGTATGAACGCCTCTATCCACGCATGAGCTCCGCCGTCATCCACATCCACCTGAACAACAGCCGTTCTTCCGAGCTCTGATGAACCCGAGTAATAATCATCGTAACTGAACTGTTCTTCGTCGAGCATTGTTCCGTCAAGAACCTCGGTGTAATCCACGGCATACCCTTCCACATATCTTGTGGGTATTCCCATGTATCTCAGGATCAAGGCCCCTGCAGTGGCATAATTGGCGCACAGGCCCTTCTTCGTGGTATCAAGGAAATAATTCACATAATCTTCATCCCTCGGCGTGGCTCCCGGATGAAGTGTGTACGGATAATTCTCCAGGAAGTATATATACACCTTCTGCAACACATTATCCACACTGTCTTTTTCCGTGATTCCTGCGCTCTCACAGAATCTTAGTATTGAATCCATATTCTCCTCTGGAATCTCAAGATACTTGTCATCCACCGACGGCATAACCGGCTCAGCCAGAGCGGATGGACTGTACTCCACACTGTACAATAAATCGCCCTCTTTGTAGGAATCCATCGCTTCTATATCAGTGTAGTAAGGGTAATATTTTAGATTACCGACGCCGTCTATGTTCTGTATATCCATTCGTCCTCTGGCATGTCCTTCAGAATCTACTGGTGTCGGATAGTCACCCTCCTTATCTCTGTCCCAATGATCCCAGCTATACTCATCACCTACGAACGCTTTCAGATAGATTCTGTTTGTGCTATATGGTGCAAATGTGATTATCAGATCCGTCTGTCCATCAAGTGTGACATCTGACACGCCTCCAAGCTTTCCATTCGCCAGTCCTCCGGTATTCGCCGAATTCCTTAGGGATTCAAATCCATACATGATGAGGTTTCCAAGCGGGCCTTCGATCTTGTTCTTCGCCGAGCTATCACGATACCTGTACAGATAAGTCTGCTGCGGCTTGACAAGGATAACCGCACTTCCCACCAATATACATACAACCGCCACACCGGCCGCAAGCTGCAGAGACGCCCTGTCACTATGCCTGTAACTGAATCTTCGCTTCTTCTCATCATATTCAAACGTACTGTCCTTGTCAGTTATACGGAAGTGACCATTTCCCTTAAGGCAGATAACTCCCAAAAGTCCTGTGGATACCATGAACATGTAAATAACATCCGGCTCAAACCTGAAAAACAATGGTAATATAAACACAGGAAGTGAAAACCACACTGCCCAGAACACACTCATATTCGTGTTAAGGAAAATGTTGAGGATTATTATCTCTACACAGCCTATAGCGATGGCTGCCACAGGAACAGTGAGCGCCCTGTTGGACAAAGTCTCGGAGAATACCTTAACCTCCTGGGCTCCATAATAATCAGTCACATGATCCAGGAACTCATTTACGATAGCATAAAATCCACTGTTTATATAACGTCTGAGGAGCATGATGAACAGGACAAAAGCGACAAGAAATATGACATATCCAACATCTCTCACCCACACCTTGCCTGATTTGAACAGACCACAGAAGTACATGGCCAGCAGCACATACGCCAGAAATATAACAGGAACACCGTACGCCATATCTATACACGACAAAAAGCCGCACATTGAACCGCCTATGATAAATGTCTCCAGCAGGCATTTTGCAGCAATACCTCTGCTGTCGGATTTTCTTCTGCGCAGCTTTCTTTTTCTGTAATCCGCGCCTTCTCTGCCTCCATCTGTGATCTCCGGATCGTTGAGCAGCCTTACACCTTCACAGAATTCTACCGCTTTCCTGTCTTCAGTTTTCTTTTTTCTACCAAAGATTCTACCCAATTATGTATCCTTTCACACGATCTCCATATGTAAACACTACATTGCCATCCGCTCTCATATCGCCGGAAACAACTATGATCCTTCTGTCAGAATCCAGATTCTTCTCAAGCATCGATAACCCATAGCCAAAATCTGCATACGCCTGCTCATAAAAGATCTTTTCCATCCATTCAGCGAGATCATCCCTGCTGTCTATCGAAGTCCTGACTATATCGCCCTGCGCGCCGCTCCAGTAATAGAATGTAAACGGCAGTTGTTCATCCAACAGACTTACAGCCATGCCGTAGGCGGATTTCAGTACATCATTCAATATATGTGTCTCATCATCGGCAAGCTCTACCAATATCATGAGCTGGCTTGACGACATGCTCTCTCTGTCCTTTACCATCAGCACGTCTTTTTTTGCTGACAGCTTCCAATGTATATTCTGAAGCTTATCCCCCGGCTGGTATTCTCTCACATCCACAACCTCGGAGAAATCATGACCTTTTTTCCGGCTCTCCTCAGCCTCGTTCATCCCCTGTGAAACCGCGGTCATATCCGCCTCCATATCAACCTTTCCGGAAGGGAAAACCTTGTACTCTTTTACCGAGTTGCATTTGCTCTTTATCCTCACAAATCCAAGCCAGTCAGTAACGCATATTCTGTCCGCTTTCACCTCCAGTGCACCTACATACGACTGGGCGATCTGGTAGTCCACCACATTCGCACTGCGCGAATATGCAGGTATGCACAGTGTATGCCTGCCATTTATATGGAAAAGATCATTCTCCATGCTTATCTCTATCTCTGTGTTCATATTCGGAATAATGCTGCTGTTGTCGAGCACAACCGATACGAGAAATGGCGAGTCCACCGTAAGGTTCTGCTCCCCGCCGCCAAACTTTACAGTCAAATGCCTTGAAAGCACAAAGGCGCATACTATTGACACGACCGGCAGAACTATCATCAGTATCATAACTATGAAATTAAAATATGAATGCACAAAAAGAAGGATCAACAGATTTATAACAAACACGAGAATGTATTTGAATACATGCCATGCGTACTTCATCCGCTGATCCTCCTTTACTTATATCTCTTATGTTCTCCGCTCTAAGTTCTTGGGACCTTAACCTGACTTCTCACTTCATCCAGAGCCTCTGCGACAGTCATTCCATTAGCTCTGGCACGGGCTGCAAGCTTTACCCTGTGCCCAAGCACGTCGTTGAACACATCTGCTATGTCTCCCGGCACAACATATTCTCTTCCAGAGAGCACCGCCATTGCTCTGCTCATCCGCAGAAGTGCATTTGCACCTCGCGGACTTGCTCCCATCGAGAAGAGCTCACTCTCCCTGGTAGCCTCAACCAGAGTCACTATGTAATCAAATATTGAATCATGCACACTCAGAGTTCTCGCCTTATCCTGAAGACCTATCAGTTCATCTCTCGTCACTATTCTCTCTACACTGTCCATAGGTACAAATTCCTGACCTTTAAGTATCTGCACCGCAGCCTCGTGGGATGGGTATCCCATGGAAAGTCTCACCATGAATCTGTCAAGCTGGGACTCCGGAAGCATCTGCGTTCCCGACGAACCAACCGGATTCTGGGTTGCCATGACCGTGAAAGGCTGTGGAAGTTTCCTTGTAACAGCATCGACTGTCACATGTTTTTCCTCCATGATCTCAAGGAGTGCCGACTGAGTCTTAGGCGATGTTCGGTTTATCTCATCCGCAAGGAACAGATTACAGAACGCTGAACCCTCTCTGTACTCAAACTCACCGCTTTTTGCATTGTACATGGAAAATCCCATTATGTCACTCGGCAGAACATCTGGTGTAAACTGGACTCTGTTATATTTCATATCCAGAGTTCTGGCAAATGCCGTTGCAAGAGTGGTCTTGCCCACACCCGGGATATCCTCAAGCAGTATATGTCCACCCGCAAGTATGGCAGCATAGACCTTGATTATTATATCTCTTTTTCCCTTTACGACCTTCTCTACCTCATCAACGACCCGGTTCTCTATATCCGTCATACGCCGTCCTTTCTCTTAGCCCTGGTTAACTCTCTTCACCTCTGATATGAACTTATCCTGTGGCAATGGTCTTGAGAAATAATAGCCCTGAATGTAATCCACTCCAAGATTGCTGAACTCCCTGAGGGATTCTTCCGTCTCCACGCCTTCCACTACGATCTTCATATTCATATCCTTAACCATGCTTATGGTGTTCTTGACAACCTTCATCATCTTGTCATCTGTGTCTATATCCGCAAATGTCTTGTCCAGCTTAACTATCGCAAACGGCATGGAAGCTATCCTCTTCATATTGGAATAACCCGTTCCAAAATCGTCAAGTGAGAATGCAATACCATCATCTGTGAGACTGTTGATATTGTCCATCATTGTCGTCTGAGCATAGGCAGCCGCAGTCTCAGTAATCTCAAGATTTATCTGCTCATTGCTGACTTCGTAACGCTCCATCACTGCCAGCACGTCTTCTGATAACTCACTGCTCATGCACTGGATGACCGACAGATTCACCTCAACATATTCCAGTCCGAGATTCTTGAATTTCTCTCCAGCTATGAAACGGCACACCTCTTCAAGAACGAACTTACCTATCTTATGGATCATTCCATTCTCCTCCGCAGCAGGGATAAATATCTCCGGCGAAATGTATCCATACATACCATCATTTAATCTCAGAAGTGCCTCAGCACTGTTATATTTTCCAGAATCTATGCTGTATATCGGCTGATAGTAAACCTCAAACCTGTTCTCGGCAAATGCATTCTCAAGTATCATGTCCATGTCCCGCATCAGATCATATCTTTCCTTGTTATAGATATCTCTGGCATAGAGAACACGGCCTGTATACTCGTGCTCAGCAAGCTCATCACCAAACCGCATCACACTGTCAACATTCTCTATATCCTGAGGACATCTGGTGATACATATTATCGGCAATAGATTTATAAACATATCATTATACTTATATCCCTTCTTCAGCTTCTCATTTATCCGCTCCGCAAAATCCTCAGCCTGATCCTTGATACGCTGGTTCATGACACATCTGAACATTCCGTTTCCCAGATAATACCACTCAACATCATATCCGTATGGTCTGCTCCACTCTAAAAAGTCTTCAGAGATCTCCCTGAGCAGCTTATGATATTCCTCAACTCCCAGAATCCCGCGAAGAGTCTTGTCATTCTCCATAGTTATCATAACTACCGTTATATCAAGACCATTATCCAGAGAATTTCTCACGTCGTCCATGTATCTTGTGATCTTGTTCAGGCCCGTGACACTGCTTATAACCTGCTCCGGACTCTGTATCAGCAACGCAACGAACAGTAATCCAATCGCATTTGCAAACATCTCAATCGGAATATCCGGGTTAAACACCTGAAATACGGCCGCAACAACAACCAATGGGAATATCGCTATGGTTGATACAAATCTTCCTCTTGTAAGTCTCCTGTGGTATCTCATAACAACCATGAAGCCCAGAATCATATAAAATATTCCGGCAACATACAGAAATGTCATGAAAAACTCTCTTCTGTACTCTCCCTGTCCGCCTATACTGAATACACACGGAGTGAAAAAATTAACTCCGAGCATGATCATGCACAGCAACGTTGGCAGCACCAGTATGAAACTCTTCACTTTACCTCTGAATATATGTATGGCATCCACTATGTTCACCACATAAATGGCATACATAGCCGATGAAACGACATGGAAAAAGAGATATCCCGTATGGAATATGTATTGGGTGACTACATGTCTTTCACCCATATTGTCAAATGCGATGGCGCCTATATCAAACACTGTGGCAACCATTGCAATAGCCAGAACAATTTGAAACTGCCTGTTTAATTTGCCTCTGGTCATCTTCTTCATGATGACTGAGACCATGATAAGAGTAAACACGCAGAATGCCGCGTAATCAAAGTATAGTACTTTACTCATATTATCCTTGTATGATTATTTAGAAGCTAATAATCATTCATTCCTTTCATTTTAATATCGT
>OLGY01000030.1_pt1 | contig 134799 bp, 135 predicted proteins | sample 1605951 | NCBI WGS metagenome assembly OLGY01 (sample SAMN03283280) | human gut metagenome | biome: human-associated habitat; material: feces | host: Homo sapiens | place: Peru | collected 2012
CCTCACACTTAGGATCAATCTCTATAGCTGCCTTATATGCCAGAATAGCCGCTTCATAGTTGAGCTCTGACATATACTTCTCGGCGAGTGCAAGCTGTCTGTCACGGCGATTTGCGGGCAGATTATATATAAGCGTAATTACAAGTGCAGCTATTATAACGATTGCTGCGATGATGGTCGGCAAAAGCCATTTTTTCTTTTTCTTTGTTGTGAGATTCTGTTCTTCCATAATGTTTTCCTCCGTGATTAATTGGGTTTGGTATATTTACAGTGTATTCATGATTTTATCTATCAACTTTTTTCTGCTGATATTAAAGCTGATACGCAGAATGATGAAAGCAAGGATAAATAATGCTCCTCCTCCGGTTCCGAAATACATCATCTGCTGTCCTGCTGATAAGCTCATACGTTAACGCTCCTTTCCGGGATGGGCTTTAATTCTAATTGAGCCATCCTAAATCCCTGAGTGAAATATATATCTGATCTAGTCTCTGCATATCCATATCCATGTCGCCCGCTATACCTGATGCGGCAAAAAGCTCCATTGCTTTGGTGTAGTATTCATTAAAGGTACCGTAATCTCTTAAAGCGTTCTCAATGCCTGATTGACGCTGTGCTTCAAGCAGTGCCATATTTTTATAAGGCTGGTAGCTTTCACCGTATTGCTTTATTATTTCACTGTAGGTTGCAAAGCTTTCATCGTAGCGATTGTCTGCACCGTACATGAGGGCGAGGTTCATATATACGCTGTAGGTTCCCCAGCCTAAATCTATAATCCTGTTAAGATAGGTGACAGCATCGTCGTAATAAGCACTGTCCGATGTGAGTGATGCGAGGAGACTGTCCGCCTCAGCTATCCGTTGGTATATTATTACAAGGTAATTATCTGAGACCATGCCGTCCGCCTGCTTTAAAACGGTCAGGTTATCTCTTATAAGTGTCTCGTTCTCAGAGTAGTTTTTCCGGTTCATGTAACACTCGCTGTACTTTATGTATGCCCTTGAGAGACAGTATGAATCGGTTGACTGTTCAATAACCTGTCTGAAATAGTTCTCAGCGTCAGAATATGCACCTGTCGTGAGGGCAAGTTCTCCGGATGCAAGGTAGATATATTCATCCCCTGCTCCTGCTTCGACAGCTTTTTGAAGTATCTTTTCAGCCTCGGAGCTGCTGCCACTGTATGCAAGTGCTATTGCGTAATTGCAGTAAATACTGCTGTTGCCGTCCTGAATGTCAATCGATGAAGCGTAAAGCTTTGCCGCTGTAGCATATTGTTCAAGACCGAAGCTGCATTCAGCAGCCATGTAATACAGATTGGCAAGCTCAGAGGTATTGTACTGCTCCTTATTGTTTAAAGCTGTATTTACAATGTAATCGTAGCCCTCCTCATAGTCGCCGCTTTCATAGTATTCAAGCGCGGTGTTATATAAGCCGTCCGTTTTTTCGGTAAGTGTGAGTCTGTAGCCCATAACGGCGGTAAGCACACACGCGGCAGCGGCGATGATGCAGAGGATGCTTATGAAGTCCTGCACGAACAGGAGATGTCTGTATCGTTTATCCTTCTTTGCCACAGCTGCGAGAGCCTTTCGCAGCTCAGCAGCAGTCTGGAACCTTTTTTCAGGCAGTGGACGCATCGCTTTATCTATAACGTAGGCAAGCCCTTCTGACACCTGTATGCCTGTCTTAGCTACAGGAATTGTCTTTTCACAGTCAGCTTCAGGCTTCCTTCCGACTAACAGGTGGTAGAGTGTTGCCCCGACTGCGAATATATCCGCTCTTGCATCAACAACTATGGGGACATTGGACGACTGCTCATTTACAGTAGAGATTGATGGATGCGGATTTGAAGCTGTGGTATCGGCGGCAGATGGATTGTCTGTCTGTATAACGTCATCTACAGCTGTCTCATCATCAAGCTGTGTCGTGTCGTCTATTTGCGTGCTATCAACTGTAGCTGCTGCCTGCACAATAGGAGCATTTTTTGTCTGCTGTTGTAATGCTTTTCGCTGCTTGCGTGCTTCCTCTATTGCCTTGCACTGTTCAGGTGCGGCATAACCTCTTGTGAAGCCTGCAAGGTTAAGATTGTCGCTGAAGCCTGATATATTGAAATCAATGAGACATATATTGTCGTCCGGTGTCAGCATTATGTTGTCAGGCTTGATGTCACCGTGTATGACGGGAATTTTCCGCGTGTGCAGATAATCAACGGCATCACACAACTGGCAGGCATACTTGTATACCTGATTCGGGGTGAAGGTCTTGCCCTCCTTAATTAAATCCCCTAGTGATTTGCCGGGGATGAAGTCCATAACCGTGTATATGCCCGTCTCGTTTTGAATGAAGTCAAATACTTGGGGAAGATATTCGTGATGAAGGTTTTTTAAAATATCAGTCTCCATTCGGTAATCAAGCTTAACACCGTCACGAACCTTCTTGATTACGACATTTTTTTGCAATCTGTTATGGTATGCAAGGTATACCGTTCCGCCGCCTCCGGAGCCGATTTCCTTAATAATTTCGTACGCATCACCAAGCTTAATCTTTTCTTTTTCCATGCTGATTTACTGCCTCCGTATTTAAATTACTGATTGACTGTACAGGAATATCGTTTAATAATATCTGTATAATAAATTTGTTTTGAAAGGGAAGTATCATGTCTGTATATCCATTTTGCGTTCTACTCATAGGCAGCTTTCTTATCGGTTCCGTAATCGGTGCATATTTTTGTACTGCGGACTACAGAATCAATACAGATAAGGCACTTATAACTGCCAAGTGCATTTGTCCCGAATGCGGACACACTCTCCTGCTCTCAGATCAGATACCTGTTATCAGTTGGATGCTGTTAAAGGGGAAATGCAGATATTGCGGCAAGCCGATACCGATTCGATACCCGCTCACCGAGGGCTGCTTTATGCTGTTCTATCCCGTATGCTTTGCAATATTCTGCGATACCCCATGGATGTATCTTCTATTGTGGTATATGTTTGTAACCGTCGGTCTGATTTTGAAATGTCACGGGCATATCAGAAGCCTCATGAAAGGTATTTCCATTATGACAATATTCCATCTGGTCATTTCAGGTCTCTATCTTGTACTTGATACGGCTGTAAGATATTCGTCAGGTTTATAACCGCCACAATAATCTTTTTCTTGGAGCTGCGTACACAAGGGCGCAAGAGACATTGTCCGTCTCACCCCTGTTTCTTACGGTTCGTATCAGCTCAACACATGCTCTGCTTATGTTTTTTGATGATAATCCCGACGATACGGATGTGATGTCATCATGACAGAGTCTTTTAAAAAGTCCGTCAGAGCCTATGATATACATATTCCCCGGCTTAATCTTTCCTCCGGTCCTCACCATCCATATATTCTTCTGTTTTGCCACATAGTTGGCAAGAAGCTCCTTCATGATGCCGTTTTTTTCCTTTACTACGACCTCGTCCCTTGTAAGCTGCTTCATGGTATCCGTCACGAGATATATGCGGCTGTCCCCTGCGTGAAAAATATAATAATCATCGCCGGCGGTGAACAGAATTGACATGGTACAACCTATGGCGTTCTCTCGGTTCATCCGATATTCGTATATCGTTTCATTGAGCTTTATAATCTCTCCCTCCAAGCTGTCAGCCATATCGGTACAGTTCATAATTTCGGGATAATAATCCTTGACGTGGTTAAACCATTCGGAAAGTCCTGCCGTCATCATTTCGGATGCTATTTCACTCATTTTGAGGCTTCCTATACCGTCACATACACAGGATAAAGTGAGAAGGCTTTTACCGCCTCCTGCTGTCAAAGAGATTATCCTGTCCTGATTTTTTTCTCTGTATTCACCCTTATCAGTGGCACAGCCTGCTATCACATCAAACGGCTCCATATCACATCACCCTGTAGCTTATAGGCGTTTTATCGGTGAAGCGGATGAGATCGCCGCGGCTTATCGGGTAACGGTTGTTAGGGATAAGCGGGTTTTGGTTGAGATAAGTATGGTTAGTCGAGGCAAGGTCAATAAGAAACAGGTTATTTCCGTCCGTCTCTATGCAGCAGTGGCGTCTGCTTATGGACGAGAATGAGCGCTCAAAACAGAAATCAGCGTTCCTGTTTCCTGCCGCGTCTAATCTTCCTATGACAAACTGATTGTTGTTGAAGCTTATGTTAATTCGTCTTGGACAATTCATGCCGTTTGAGTCGACAAGTTCAAGGTAAAGCTCACCTTCCTCCTCGACATCCGTTCCATCTATAATTGTCACATCCATTGAAGGAATGACAGGCGCAGTGTATTCCTTAACAGGTGTAATTGCAGGTGAATCGACAGCACCTTTTGCTGTTTTCGGCTCAGGTGTATCCGCGTTTGTGTGCTTTTTACCTCCGAACAGATTAAATAATCCTCCGGTTTTCTTTGATTTCTTTGGTGATTCATCACCGAACAGCGCATTGACAAGGCTGTCATCCTTCGGCGTATCAGCCGTTACAGGCTGTACGGGCTTTGCAGGCTTAATATCGTTCGTTACAGGACGGTTCTCCATGGCAGCAGGCTCGTTTTCAATAGCATTGGGATTCCTTTTTTCATTAAATGCGCCCGTTGAATCACTTTTAAGTTTCTCGTAGAGAGAATGAATGTTAGAGTCCATGACAAGAATGCGGATTAATTCGAGCTGGTAATTCTTATCATCCGTAATCTGCAATTCGGCAATTAATCTGTTAAAAAAACTTACAATTTTCGTGTCGTCATTTTCGTATGTGTCTGTTGGGATATACACATACTTTACATTTTTGCAGTCCTTGCCAAGATAGATATGGCTCTCATCCAGATACAGCTTATGTATGTCAAGAAAATAGTCCGGACATTCTTCAAATGCTTTTAACATGTTGAGGAGAAGCTCCACAGTCTCTTTTCTGCTCATGGAATGGTTTTGAAGATTGAATGCCACTCCTCCTGCCACCTCATAACGAAGCTCAGTATCGCCATCAATATCGACCATTCTAATAGGCAGCAGAAACTCCGGACAATCATTCCTTATAACCTTTACAGCTATTTCATCAAGGGTGGTACCCTCGCTTACTTTCACCTTTTCATATAGTTTATTGGCAATTAATACTGTCTCAACCATCTGATTTTCCTCCATTTGAAATTTATTTCATGAAATTAATTTCATTTATTCAAAGCTATTATAATATTTGAAGCTTATTATCTTTTCCTCATTGCCCACACTCACAAGGGTATATCCGTTTACAAAAGGATGTGCATTCTCAAAGCTTCCTTCGATGATTAACTGACCTTTTGTGTTTATGTAGTTCCACACGCCATTCTTTTTTACTGCGGCTACATTGTCGGAAAAAGAGAATGCGTCGTCGTACTGACAGGCAATGGTAATTTCGCCTGCCGGATTGGCATAGCCCCATCTGCCGGATGTATCTGCAACGGCATAGTACGTCCCCTCGAAACCCTTGGCGTCATGGTAACGAACACCGTTGAGCTCCGTGCCTGTGTCGTCGATGACAAAATATCCGTCGGAATCCTTTACCACTCCGTATTTTCCGGAAAAGACCTCATTGTGGCTGTTGAGTACAACATCGTCGTACAGATAATCGGTAATTGTACTTCCGTCCGAGGAATTGACAAGAGCCCATTTGCCGTTTTTCCTGGCAGTGACGATTCCGTTGCTGCTTATATATGCTTCATCAAATTTTTCACTTATAATGTTAAAATCATAGCTGCACACGGCATATTCGTTATTTTTAACGGCAATTATTCTGTTGCCGCATATTCCGGTTACATGGTCAAGTCCTGATTTGTCAACCGCATACCAGTTGCCCTGCCTGTCAATAAGCGTATATGTACCGTTTAGCTTTACAATGGCATAATTGCCTGAAAAGGCAGTAGCCTCGTCGTATATCGGTGATAACACCATATCGCCGTCAGAGCTTATATATCCCCATAAAGAGCCGTTATAATAAGGTATCATGTCACCATCTGACGGGAGCAGAAATTCATTAAAGCCGACCGTAATGACGCTGTATTCATACAGAAGAGAATTATATATATTTTCAAGCTGTTCACTGTCATACTGTGCAAGTCCGCGGCGTGCAATGTCGATGGCTTCCTCCTTGCGTCTGCTGTCGGCATAGCGCGTGGCAAGCTCAATATATTCGCTTTCGTCAGCCCTAGCCGCATCAACGCGGCTCTCAACGAGTGTATAATATGCCTTGGGATCATCGGCTCCCTTATACAAATCCAGTAATTCGCGTTCAATATCACCGTTGTAAACGGTGTCATAATCGGTCAAAGCCTGTGTGTACAAGGCTTCGGCTCTCTTATATAGCTTATCCTGTGAAAGCCGGCGTGCCTGCACGACAAGCTCATTCTGGCTGCCGATTATATCTTCGTCATGTCCCGATATGTTTATAAAAGTGATAATCCAGCCAAACACAAGCGGAAGAAGGCTGACTAAAAGCAAAAGTCTTTTCTTTTTCTTAACCATGATTTCACCCTATCCCATCAGATACCTGATTATGAGCCCTGTATATAAGAATGGCACAAATGGAATAAAATCCTTTCTCTTTATTTTTTTCAAAAGCAGCAGCACTACCGACACAACTGCTGCCGCAAGGCATCCGTACAAAATTGCAGCAGTCACATAACCTGCGGGGAGACACAGTCCCATTAAGAGAGCAAGTTTTACATCGCCGGCACCTAATTTTTCGCGTGATATTATGTAGCACAGACCGAAACTTATCGCGCAGAACAGGAAGCCTATGCAGTATTCAAACACAAGTCCGAGCATATACTGCATATTAAATATGAAGCCTGCTCCGACAATAATCGCCCATAACAGGAGTGAGACAAGAATTATCCTGTTAGGTACCTTATGTTCCCAAAAATCAGTGAAGAACAATACGGTCATTACAGCGAGAATTATGTACATCAGGTCGAATCGAATATCGTCAAATGAAGGCTTGCCAAGGGAAAGCCACAGTATTATAAGAGAAATTTCACTTATAATTACCACGGCAACTTCGGAAAACGATGCCATGGGTTTTCGATTCCGGTTAGTATCATTTGAGAAATCCGCGCGGCAGTACAAAATAGCTCCAATATACAGCAATGGGAGCATCACAGCCATTATGGTTATACTTATATATGACACAGACTCACCTCACTTTTTCTTGTAAGCTTTTCTATCTCCATCAAGCCATGCAGGTATATCAACCCTCTGAACTACATGAAGAGTGTTATCCTTTAAAAATAATCCCCAGAAATACAGCTTGATGTCATATTCAACGACAATCTTAATGGAATTTTCAGCACTCTTGAAAAATTCACTCTCCCTAAAATCCAACCCGTTTATGCCGTCCTTAACATCATATCCGAGCAGATATTCGTTAGCAGTCTTATTCCCGGCAGCTTCAGCGAGATATTTGTCAACAAGACCGCTGACCATAATTTGGAGCAGCAGATTCTTTCCTGCCTGTTCGACATTCTCAATTCCGAGATACACAATGCCACGAAGAAGGCTTTTAGGATCTTTTGCAAATTTTTTTCCTGTTTCTAAGATTTCTTTTGTCGTTGTATATGTCTTGGTTCCGTCTGTGCAGATGCTTTTTATCGTCTCGAGAACATCCGCATCATCGTCACCGAGGCTTTCCACATCGCCCTCAAGCTTGGACAGCTCACCCATGAAGTCGGTGATCTGTGAAAGTGCTGTATCGACAGGCTTGGTGTTGGTATCAATATCTTCATTAAGCTTTTTGTCGGCATCATGAATGCCAAGTGCTTCATAAATATATGTGTAGGAACCAAGTTCATTTCCGGCACCGTAGAGAGCATACTGTATGCGGTTATGTACAATAAATACATTTATCAGCGATATTATTCCGAGAATAAGTAACATAAACGGAATGAGACATAAAACTGCCTCTACCGTAATCATTCCGGATTGTGTGCGTTTATCATTTCTTATATTTCTGCTTTTCATACTTAATCCTCATTCCCACACGTCAGTAGCTTCTTATTACCGAATAGCTGTATGCTTCATCTTCTATAGAACTCAGCTCAGACTGCGCCTTATCACCATTTAAAAACATCTGTATAAATCCCTTCGGTGCAATGACAAATTTGTCCTTGATACTGCATGTTGCTTTCACTGCGGTTACAGTTTCGGACAACTTAAAGTCAAGCTTTGTCAGTTCGTCATCGGTCTGAGCAAAATTGACGTTGAGTGTTATAAGGGTTCCTGTCCGCTTGACAAGGTTATCCGAATCAACCATGAGAAGAAGCATAACCCAGACATATTCCTCATAGCTGAGGCTGAGAGCCTTGTCATCGGCATCATCCACACCCTTTGTTTTGTATTCAGGTATATCACCGATTAAGCCTGAAAGCTCATCAATACAGCTAAGCTGTGAGAGCTTCCTTTTTTGGAGAACAACTTTCTTTCGCTCCTTTAACATTTTCCAGTCCAATGCGGTTTCACATGCTGCAAAAGTACTTCTTAAAGCGCCACTTACCGTCACCCTTACAATCGGTGCAAATGGAGCTCCGACTCCTGTTGCTGCGACTGCTTCCGCGGTTGCGTTGGATACATTGGTTATTGCGGTGTTGAGTTCCTCTATTGTGTAAGTCGAGATATAATTCAGTGCCATCCTGACGGAACATATCATGTTACGGACGGATTTGAGATTGTCCGATGAGGTCGTCTTTCCTGAGTACAGGTATTCAAGCTCGGCACCGTAAAGATAATTGTATTTCGAGTTTAACGGTATGCCTATAAGGCTCAATTCATATTCAGTTGTTTCATCACTGTCATTCTCGGTTTTTACATTCGTGACACGGCTTGAGAACATTCCGAAATCGTATGTGATAAGCAATAGCTTATCAAGAGTCTGTGTTCCAATGCCACCTAGGGCTTTAAAACCGGATGAATTATTGAAATAATCCAAAACCCCGGGAACAGAATAATCTGAGCTGTCGATTCCAAGCTGCATTGCAATATCGTCGGAGATATTTCGACATCCCTTCTCATCCGAGTCATCCTCAATTTCTGCAAGTGTCTCGAATTCCTTTTCGGATGCCTCCTGCTTCTTTTTGTCTGCAGCGTTCTTATCACCTGCCACACCGCTTGTTGCACCGCACACCTTGTCAAGACAGTCATAGAGGCTCTTAGCGTCTGCGTCGTCCGTATAGAAATTCCACCAGGAAAATTCAGACTTGACATCGCTCCATGTCGCATCGGGCGTTAGTGTGGCATTATATAACTGTACAAATAAGCCGTTACTGCTATCGTCAAGCCGGCGCTCGCACTCATCCATATTGGCGCTGTTATCATTGTTGAGCTGAATAACGCTGTGGCTTTTTAATTGCTGCGCTACATAGATAAACTTTCCTTTATAATCAAGAATTTTCTCCACATCCTCAATTTCGTTCTTCATGGACTGCTTTAATTCGTCACTGCATTTGTCAAGCTCAGCATTAAGCTTATTGACCTTTGTTTCAAGCTCGGAGAGCTGTGCTTCAACTTTTTCGGCATTTTCAAAGAGCCTATCATAAAGGCTTTGTACGCTTGAAAAGCTTACATCTATTCCTGAGAGTTCTCTTTCCCTCACGGGGTAGGAATATTGGTTGGCAAGTTTTCCTAGGACATCCCGTCGGTATGCGTTCTCATCGAAATCATCGCTACACAGGCTCTTCTCCTCGTCGGTAAGCTCTTCCTCGCCTTTGTTTTTCTTGGCAATGGCAGCATCTATGGCTACCTTGTTATGGAGGTAATTATAGAATCTTTTATAGCTGTCACTCTTAAATTCGCTTTTTAATGCGTCGTTGTATACGTCGACACGGTCAGATAAGGCAGATATATAATCGGGGTATGCTTTCAGACTTTTTAGTATCTTGTAGTAATCTGATATACGGTCTAATGATTCGGAAAGCTCTTGCGAAAGCTTGTTGTATTGGCTCACTGCATTCATATCGTCAGCGGAATCGGATATATGTTCTATCGCTTCAAAAACGGGACTGTCACCTGAGAGCAGCTCCTCCGCTGCACGGAATTTCATAAACGCACTTATCTGTGACAGTAGCACATTGGGATTATTAAGCGTTGCACCTTCAACAGCGGAATGGCTTATTTTTACGGTGGCATTTTTATATGGCATAAAGCCCGATAACTTGCCGTCATCGCCATTCGGATTGAAGGTGTATGCAGCCTGTCTGGCATATTTTTCAATCGCATTTTTGCCATCCTCGGTCTGTGTAATTGAAAATAAGCCGTACATCTCCTTCAGTACATTGTCATATTCGCTTAATACCGCCTCACCGTAGCTGTCAGCGGCGACAACAGCCAAAGAGCTGTATAGCTTGAGTCTTGCCAGATCGACCATGGTTCCGGTAAATACGACAATGGGTACCATAATCAATGTGACAAATACGGTTATCACGCCTCTGTTTTTATAAAAAAAGCTCATGTATGTCACGCCTCCTCATTCGCTTGCAAGAAGCTTGGAAAATTTTTCATACAGTTCCCTGACTTTATCTGCAATATTTAAAGCAGCCTCACCAAGCTCGTTCTTATTTAAGAGAGCAACTGCGTAATCTGTATTTCTAATCATATCATCATGGTCGCTTACAGCGTTTTTTGCATTAGCGGTGATGGTATACTTGTTGTCCAGACCAATAAACGAAAAATCAATCGGAAGCTCGATTGTCTGCACGGCACTTGCTTCCAATTCCTTATAAATAACATAATTTTTGTAATTAAACGTAATTTCTACTTCACCGGGGAAAAGCATATTTCCGGCGACGCTGTTAAAAAAAGCAGTGAAATCTGTCTCATTCAGTTTGTGAACATTGCCGAACAACTCATCATAGGGATTAATTGGAGTTGTGGCATTGTATGTATTTCCATCAGCGGATGTTGTTCCATCTTTTGCTTCATAGACAGCAGCTTTTTGGGCACTTACATACATATCGGTCACAGTGGATTTATAGTATGTAAGTGCCGTTTCAAGACCTGCCTGAAGATTCGCTTTCTGGAAAAGAATAATTGACAGATACAGCAATATTATTACCATCAATATAGCAGCCGGGAATATAACTGCCGCCTCGACTACTACATCGCCTTTTTGATTTTTTAATGTGTTCATCATCACTCTTCCCTCAAGTTATCTTTAGGTTAAATCAATTCCAGCCTGCGGTTGTCTCAACTTCATTGCCACCATTCTTAATCTTTCCGATTAGATCACCGAGCCATCCCTGTAAGAAGCCCCATAAAAGACCAAGAAGCAATACAACAATAAGTACGAGAATGATTGTAGCGACGATGTTAGATACTCCGTCGTCATTTGCAAAGAAAGCTGATGCCTTCTCCTTGAATTTGGTTACTCTTGTTGCAGCTCCGATGTACAGATTGTCTATGAACGACATGTTCACGCCCTCCTTTTTTATCTCAGCGGTGTGTGCTGATTGTGATTTATTATTAAATCCTGAACCCTAGAAATTGAATCCTGAAAGTACAGGAATAATAATTATGACAAGTATTCCCACAAACATAATCATTGTAGGAACAAACAACTTGTTGGCGACAGCTTCACCCTTCCGCCTTGCAATATGTTTTTTCTCAAGCCAGCAGTCATCATTGATTGATTTCAAATCGGAAGCCAGTCCCATATTTCCCGATGTGTAGCTCTTGGTTATGATACTTATAAGCCTGTCAAGGTATCTGTTACTGCATCTTGACTGCATGTGCATAAATGCGGTTTCAAACGATACGCCCTGTCCGATTTCGGCTAATGTCTGTCTTAATTCACGGTAGATAACACCGTTACTGCCATTGGCAACCTCAACAAGTGCCTTATTAATATTCATTCCGGCAATGACAAGAAGCGTAAGCTTTGATACGGCATCAGCTATTTCCTTATTTATGGCGTCCTTTCTCATCGCTGCTTTGTTTCTGACAGAATCAAGCGGGACATAGGCGAGAACAAGCATCAGCACGAAACAGACTATCGGCATAATCAGGCAAATCGTACCCGTCATCCCCATTCCGAGCATAATGCTGAGTATAATCAGTGCAAAAATTGCTCCGCACAGACCGTAGGATATGAGAGTTGCATATATGTATGTTGCATATATCATGGCATTACTCTTCTCGCCGGTTTTTTGTTCTTTGTTGAGGAGCCGGAAGCCAGACTGCTCACAGGATGTTATTATGTTCTTAAAAAAGCCGCTTCCTATCTGAAGCTTAATCATACGAATTAAGCCATAGCCTGCAAGTATAAGCAAGTCAGCAACGGAAAGCTTTTTGCCGCTTGAATAGCGGGCGGATATTTTTTGGTATTCTGCTTGCTGTTTTTCCATCGACTTAACCTTAGATGCAGCTTTTTTATCCGATTCTCTGTGATATTTATTATGGTTTGCTAAGAAGCTTTCCTTTTTTTCGGTTATATCCTGACTTAAAAAGCTGTAATACCATGATTTTGAGGTGATTATTTCAATCACGTTTTCCTGTGGTGCCGTGAGCGTCAAATATAACAGGAAGATAACAAGCAGTGTGGCGACAGCCATCAATAATATTGAAATCATATTGTCCTCCTATACATCTATATTGGTTGCTTTCATTGCAAGAACATAGGATATAATCATTGAAATTACACCTACCGTGGCTGCGATTCTGCCGCTTGTTGTAGTGAAAAGCGAATCCATAAAGCCGCTGCCCATAGCAGACATAGCTATGACAATTACAAGCGGCATTACCAGCATCATATATGCTTCGGACTTTGATGATGTTATGCTGGTCTGAATCTCCATTATAATCGCCGTCTTATCACAGATAATGTCGTGAGTCTGCTTGACTATGTAGCCAAAATCACTGGTCTTTCCTTCAATGGTAGATAAAACCGCCGCAAAGCTTTTTATATCCTCGACATCGCTTCGCTCGCCAAGCTCCATAAAGCTCTCTGACATTCTTCGTCCTATTTGGTAATCACCGATTATAAGTCCGATTTCCCTCACAATGTCCGAATTTTCACCATATAGCATTTTTAATTCTTTTTCTGAATCCTTTATGGCATTTTCGAGATTTCTTCCGCCGCCTCCGCTTATTGATATATTGATAATCTCAAGAAAATCCTTGAACTGATTTCTCAGTTTATTCTGTCTTTTCTTTATAGACTGATTGGCATATATTCTTTCCTGAAATAAGGCAATAAAAGCAGCACCTATAATAGAAACGATTAAATTGTGATAGTATATGAAAAGTATGACGGAGATAATCCCAACAAACAGAAAGTACGCGGCAAGATGCTGCGCCTTTGTGAGATTGCATTTATAATATTTTATTCGTATCTTCTCTTTGGTCATTCTGCTTCCTCCTCGTAATCGTATATGCCTGCTGAGAGCAGTTTGTCATGGTTGACAATTTTATTGCCGGTTCTGACAAGAGCACCTGTTACTTTTCTTATATCACCGTTTTTTTCTTCCTTAAATTCGTATATAGGGTTGAGAATGATTCTTCCGTTCTCATAGCCTGTCACTTCCGTTATGGACATAACCTTTCTTGAAAAGTCTCTCAGACGTGAGAGGTGTACGATATAATCAACCGCGGAGCTTATCTGCATTCGTATCGCGTCGAGTGGTAAGTCCGCACTTCCCGTAAGCACCATGGTCTCAAGTCGGCTAAGCATTCCTTCAGGAGAGTTGGCATGTCCGGTTGAGAGTGAACCGTCGTGTCCTGTGTTCATCGCCTGTAGCATATCGAGGGCTTCCTCGCCTCTTACCTCTCCTACAATTATTCTGTCAGGACGCATTCGAAGGCTTGCTTTGATGAGGTCGCGGATGGTTATCTCATTGGCTTCCTTGGAGTTGGCTTTTCTCGTCTCGAGGCTTACAAGGTTAGGAACATTTCTTATCTGAAGCTCTGCCGAATCCTCTATTGTTATTACTCTCTCCCATTGCGGGATAAAGTTAGACAGTGCATTAAGAAATGTCGTCTTACCGCTTCCGGTTCCTCCTGCGATAAAGATATTATGGCGGGATACAACAAGTTTTTTCAGAAAATCAACTGCATCCGGAGTGATTGCACCGTACCCTAACAGCTTTTCCATTGTCATCGGGTTCTTAGGAAATCTTCTTATTGTTACCGTAGGACCGCTGAGTGCAACGGGTGGAAAAACAACATGAACTCGTGAGCCGTCCTCGAGTCGTGCATCCACGATGGGATTTCCCGCGTCGATGGTTCTGTCCATCTCGCTGACAAATTTCTGCACAATTATTATAAGATCCTCATCGCTCTCAAAGTGTTCCTCAAGCTGCATAAGCTTTCCGGATTTCTCGACAAAGATTTTGTTGTATCCGTTAATCATTACCTCGGTTATATCAGAGTCGGTAATAATTTTGCCGAGAATACCAAGTCCGCCCACCGACTCAATGACGGTATATCTTAATACACCTTTTTCCTTGAAGGACATATTCTGATAAAATCTGTATATGTCGGCATCGTTTGATTTTGCCCAGAGTATTCTTTTGTCTATAAGTTCGTTTACCAATACTTCGAGCTCTTCGGGCTTGTATTCTCTCAGCCTTCCGGCTTCCTGCACTTCCTTTTTCAGTTGTGTAACTTCATCCATAAAAAATTCTTTTGACATGACGCTATCCTCATCAACCGATTATTTTATCAATGGAAATATTGCCGTTTCTCAATGTCTCACGAATCAAATCCTCCATTGAGATAGTTCCATAATCAGAAATATAACCTATATTATCTGCATTTACATTGTTCTTATTTGCGTATGAGCCGTGAGCAAAATTGTCAATCGTGACAACCTTCTTCCAGACATCCTGAATAGGCGGATATGCGTTTAATATATTAAATTTGTGCCTGAACACTTCACTGTCGCGTTCAACTATTACAATTCTGTCCGCAAACTCAAATATTTTATTGGCAAGCTTGTCAAGAGTGCTGTTCATATCGACAACGACAAAATCGGAACTGCTCACACATTTAATCTTTTCAAAGAGCTTTTCTATATCATCATCGGATACGTCCATGTAATCAATGACACGGCTGAATCCCTCAACATAGCTTGTTCTTCCGATACCTTCCTTGACGGTGCTTCTGAGCTTAATCTCAAATGAACCGGTATCATCCGATTCGCTTCCTGACACGGCAGCGATAAGCTCGGTTATTCCTTCCTTTTCATGAGGATATATGATTGAGGAACTGTCTGTCTGTTCGAGGCTCATGAACATGCTGTTATACCCGGCAGCCTGAAGCTGTTGGGTAAGTATAAGTGCTGTTGTAGTCTTTCCAACACCGCCCATCGGAGAATATACGGCTACTATCTTTGTTCCTATTCCGTTTGAAAAATCAGGAGTATATCCTGCTTCGCCGGCATAGCTTTCAATAAGTTCCTTATAGATGCAGCTTATCCTTTGGTATTTTCTGATAAATTTCAGTTCCTTGTACAGCCCGCTGTGATCCTGCTCCTCATCGTATAGACAGATTGCAAGCTTGGCGGAGCTGAATATTATCTTAGAATCATTCAAATCAGAATCGAACAGGATAATATCATATTTGCTGTTGCTCATGGCTTTTATAAGCTTCTCATAGCTTGTTGCGATGGATATATCCAGTTCACTGTACTCCTGGAGCTTATCGATAAGCCTGTCAAGATATTCCTTCGATTGGTCGGCAATCAAAATCTTAATGTTCATTGGTCTCTTCCTCATATCATGTGATTTTTGAAATGTATTGCTCACATTCCATTATTTATATCATAATATCGCTCTGATTCCTGCATGTCAATAAAAATATCGTTTTAGTAACGACATACTACGCTGATGTATTAGATATAATATTGCATAGAGGTGGTAGAATGCACGATGAGACTTTATATGATGAGAAGTTCACAAAGAGGTTGATTGAACTGCGTATGAAAAAAGGGGTATCAGCCAGAGATATGAGCCTGTCCATTGGACAGAATCCGGGCTATATTAATAATATCGAATCCGGAAGGGCGCTTCCGTCGATGGCTAACTTTTTCTATATATGCGAATATTTAGAAATTTCACCAATGGAATTTTTTGATTTTAGTTCAGGTTCTGTCAGAACCAATGAGGACGCTGACAGGCTGTACAGCTCCATGAAAAAGCTTACACCTTCACAATTCAGGAATATACAAGAGATAATATGCGATTTGGCATGTTCTAAATGATAAAAACCGCTCCATAAGACAATAGCTGTCTTACGGAGCGGTTTTGTATTGTTGGATACAAATCGATACTTTTCAAAACAATGCCTTGTATTATAGCTTTTTCAGATACTCCTCCACATTTATATACGTTATCTCGGCACTTTCCGTCGTTGTGTCAGCACATACTGCGGTTTCTCCACGGTATATAACATATTTTCCGGTAATGTCTCCATAGCGGAATGCCGTCTCAGAACACTTTTTGCGGTCAATAAGATGCTTGTACTGTTCCTTCGTCTGTGTCATGCTGTGCTTTATCTCGTATATTTCAGCGGTTCCGAGTGACGGATTAAAGACGACCATGTCAAATTCACCGACGGCGAATTGCAGCTTGAAAACCTCACAGTCCTTTCGGCTCAGCTTGGTTTCAAGAAGGACAATGTCCTCCATCATCCGCCCTTTTACCTCGTCAAGGATGCGCTCGGTCACTCGGATGCGCTCCGGCAAGGACAGATTTCTGAACTTTTCGTCCTGCATGAGAGATTTAATCAGGGCTTCCACCTGCGAATTTAACTTTTTTAACTTCGTATGTAAAGTTAAAATTTAAAATTTGCAATAAGTTTACACAAAAAAAGAATGTGCATTGGCACATCCTTTTTGTAATCTTTTATCTCGGCAATTCAATCTTGCGGTTCTTCTTATCAGGTGCCTGCTTGTAGAGCACGATCTTCTTTCCGATAACCTGCACAACCTCCGAGTGGGTGCGCTCTGAGATAATCTGTGCAATCTCGTTTGGATCGTCAAGGCAGTTCTTTAAGACGCTTATCTTGATGAGCTCTCTCTTGTTGAGAGCCTCGTTTAACGCTTCGGTAAGTTCAGGCGTAAGGGATGACTTGCCAATCTGGAAGATAGGCTCTGTTGTCATCGCAATGCCCTTTAAATAAGCTCGCTGCTTAGTTGTCATCATATCCGGTATATCCTTTCTCTAAAAATGGTATATAAATTTCTCAACGTCCGTGTAACTTAGAAATAGAAATCAAACTCCATATATTCACCGAGGCGCACCGTATCGCCCTCCTCGATGCCCATGGCTGTGAGCTGGTCGATGATTCCGTTCTCCTTTAAGAAACGCTGGAAGAATGCGAAGCCCTTCTCATCGTCAAGGTTGGTATAACCGAGCATACGGTCAATCTTTTCGCCTTCAACCACATATACATGATTGGTTTCCTTGTATACGTTGAGGGAAGCTTCCTTGTCGTACATCTCCTCAGGGAAATACTCGCGCTCGAATACCACAGGTTCCCTGTCGAGGCTGTCAAGCATCTTCTTAACCTTGTATAAGAGCTCTTTTACGCCTTTTCCGGTTACAGCCGATATAGGATATACCTCGATGCCCTGAGGCTCGAATTCGTCCTTGAGACGCTTTATCGGGTCTTCTGAGCCGTCACCTGTGTAGATTGCATCAATCTTGTTGGCTGCTATAATCTGCGGACGCTTTAAAAGCTCGGGATTGTATGCCTCAAGCTCGGCATTTATTGTCTTGATATCCTCCACCGGATCACGTCCCTCGGTTCCGGCAGCATCCACGATATGGATGATAACTTTGGTTCTCTCTATGTGGCGCAAAAACTCGTGTCCAAGACCGATGCCTTCCGATGCGCCCTCGATAAGCCCCGGAATATCAGCTATCACAAATCCGTCAGTTCCCTCAAGGTCAACTACGCCGAGATTAGGATTGAGAGTTGTGAAATGATAGTTGGCTATCTTTGGTTTCGCGTTGGAAACGCGGGAAAGGAATGTAGACTTTCCTACATTCGGGAAGCCCACAAGACCTACATCTGCAATAACCTTGAGCTCAAGGCGGACGGTAAGCTCCTTGGCTTCCTGTCCCGGCTGTGCGTACTTTGGAACCTGCATGGTAGGTGTTGCATACCATTTGTTTCCCCTGCCGCCTCTGCCGCCTTTTAAGATGACTTCACGGTCGTTGCCGTTGCTCATATCGGCGATGACCTTGCCTGATACGTCGTCGTATATGACCGTGCCTTCTGGAACCTTGATGATGAGGTCATCTCCATCCTTGCCGTGACAGAGTGCCTTACCGCCCTCCGCACCGCTCTCAGCCACATACTTCCTTATATGTCTAAACTCATTCAGAGTATTGAGTCCTCTGTCAACTTCGAAAATAATATCGCCGCCTCTGCCGCCGTCTCCGCCGTCAGGACCGCCTGCTGCAACGAAGAGCTCACGTCTGAAACTGACATGGCCGTCGCCGCCCTTACCTGATTTAATAAATATAGTCGCTCTGTCTGCGAACATAAAAAACACCTCTTCCTCTGCTATCTGTCCTGCACAAAAGCATTTGTCCGGCTTTACACGGCAATAGCTTTTGGCAAAATAAAACATCTGTCTTTGAAGAAAAAAGGCTTCAAACCACAATGATTTGAAGCCTAAAGTTACTAGTTGTTTGACTCAACCGGGTATACAGAAACCTGCTTTTTGTCTCTGCCCTTTCTCTCAAACTTAACAACACCGTCAACAAGAGCGAATAATGTGTCATCACCGCCGATGCCTACGTTGTTGCCCGGATGAATTTTGGTACCACGCTGTCTGTAGAGAATGTTACCTGCTAATACGAACTGTCCGTCAGCTCTCTTAGCACCTAATCTCTTAGACTCGGAATCTCTTCCGTTCTTTGTAGAACCAACACCCTTTTTATGAGCGAAAAACTGAAGGTTCATTCTTAACATGCTTACACCTCCTCGAATGTAATCGATAAATACTTCTTATTTTCTTTCATGATGTTGGAAATTCCTAACACGAAGGAATTTAGCAAAAGCTGTGAATCCCTGCCGTATCCCGGTTCCAACGAAAATGTAATTACGGCATTCTTCTCATCCTGCGTCCCCGAAAAATCATCCCCGGTGAACTTCTCGATGGAATTGATGGTGTTCAACACCAGTGCCGAAACCGCCGCACAGACTATATCTCTTCCGGCTCGCGCAAATCCCGCATGGTCTTCACAGCGAAAGCCTGTAATATCGCCTGTATTATTCTTATAGACTGTTACCTTAGTCATTGGATAATCCTAATTAAGCGTTGATCTTCTCAATCTTAACCTTAGTGAATAACTGTCTGTGACCGTTCTTCTTGTGGTATCCGGTCTTTCTCTTGTACTTGTAAACGATAACCTTCTTGTCCTTGCCCTCAGCGACAACGCTTGCTGTAACTGTAGCACCGGCAACTGTCGGATTACCAACCTTAACATCAGCATCATTTACTAAGAGTACCTGATCGAATGTAACTGTATCGCCGACTGCATTGCCGAGCTTCTCAACCTTGATTACATCGCCTTCAGATACCTTGTACTGCTTTCCACCTGTTGCAATAATTGCGTACATTAGTGTTCCTCCTATATCATTACTCGCCAGTTATGGTGCGTTCGGACAAAATCCGGACAGACTTATAACCTCACTGTGCGGCACACTTGATTATCATAATATCAGGATGACCTTTTGTCAATAGTTATTTTGAATATTTTTAAATATTTTTGTGATGGCTTCATCTGCATTACTGCAGCTCCATGAGCATGAGGGAGAATCTGTCCTGAAGTACGGCTGCCGTCTGTTCCGGTGTCTGAACACCATCTAACATTCCGGATATCTCCTCCCAGAATATCTCCTCCATAGGTGTTGTCGAGCCTATGATTATTTCGATGTTGTCGAGAATAGCCCATACGGTGTCAACCTCCTCGTCGGTGAGTGCGCGGTATGCAAGCTGAATCGGATTGTTTCCCTGCTCAGCCATGTAAACTACATCCTCCACGGGATTGCCGTCTGAATCGGTCACATAATTATAACTGCTGTCTCTTTTATACTGTTTTTCCTGGGAATTTGCAAGCATTTTTTGGATATTCGGTATGTATACGGGATATCCGGCCGTTGATTCATTCGTGTATCGCAGAGCGAACTGAATGAATTCCCAGGCTCCCTCTTTATTTTTGCTGTTGACACTGATTCCGTAGCTCTCCGAGGAAAGTGCCGCGTATGCAGGCTCTGTCACTGCTTTATTCACCGGGAATCCCAAGAATGTGATTTCCTGACCGCACATGGCTTGTTCCTGAAGCATCAGGTCCTTGCAGCCTGTAATGTAGTTCAATGACAGATAAACACGGTCATTTTTCCAGTAATTTGACTCCGCGTCGTCATTGACAAATTTATCCGGGTCATATTCGTTGACGGCTTTTAAAAGACGGATAAATTCAGGCGAATCAAAATGTGCCTCTCCGTTTGCAAAATCTATTATCTTGTCCCTCTGACCGCACCAGTATATCTCAATCATATCGCCCTTTACACCGATTGAATTTAAGACATTATGACATATAAGGCGGTCATTGTTCTCTATAAGTGTTATGTAATCGTCCACGGTCCATTCGGTGTAATCGGAAAAATAATCACCGCCGATGAGCGCGAGCGGGAAGAAACGGACAGGCATTGACACAAGCTTTCCGTTGCAGGTGCTCGCGTCCAGCATGCTTGATAAAAGGTCGTCCTTCTTTATCCGGCTGTCAGGAGAATCAAGAAAAACATTCAAATCTTCAAGATAGTTCTTATCTGCATACACGGAGACATCCGCTCTGCCTGTATCTATAATGTCAGGTCCGCTCTTTGAGGCGAGCTGTGTCATGAAGGTTGAGGAATCATCATATACATCAAGTTCCACCTCATACATGCCGTTGGCCTTGTTAAAGGTTCTGACCATATCCTCAAGCGAGGTGGAATTGTGGGTTACGGCAAGCCTGAGCTTAATCTTCTCCTCCGACATCGGGGTATCCGACTCATGAAAACAATACAATGATAGAGAATTGTTTCCGAACTTTACGGCAATAATGTCCTTGTCTCCGGTCATACGGACTCTGTCAAAAAGACCGTTGCCTATTCCTACGCGCTCATACTCAAGCTTCGGTGTCATTGTCCTGTCTGCAATGCTGTAGGTGTATATTCCGTCCTGAGTCCACAGTGAGGTGCTGTCTGTCGAGCCATCAATGTAGGTATTTTTGTCAAAGGTACACACCTCACTTACATTATCGATTTCGTCACCGTCCGCCGTAAAATCAAAGCATACGAGCTTTTTCTCACCCGGGTTCATCCAGTAGGCTCTGCCCTGCCCGTCACTTATTATATTTTTAATCTGATAATCGACTGACAGACATTTTACGTCAGAATTGTTTTCATTAAAAAAATAAATTGTGCTGTCACTACCCTTTAATGAGAATGCCTGACAATAGTAAGGATTTCCATCGACATCAAATACATATCGGCTGTTGGCACTTGTGCTGAAGCCGCGCTCCTCCAAAACGGCATAAGCATGTTCGGCTGCTTCTGTTATATCGTGAACCGCAGCGTTAAGATTACCGTCTAAAAACACTGCACTGCGATTGATAATCTTTCCGTCGGCATCCCTTTTATAAGTAAATACAACAACGCCGTCGCCATACGCCGCAATCGTCGAAATTTCGGAATCCTGTATGTTTGAAAGGTCAATATACTGAGCTATATCATTCAGCTTCTCGGGCATCTCCTCAGTCATTCCTATATAAAGCTTTCCGGCATCATCAAGGGCAAAGAGCTGCTCGTAGGAGATATAGTGCAATCGTGAATCACCGATTATAAACGGGACATTATCAGATATTTTATCCGGATTCTCAGCCGACATATCACGCCACGTTACATAGAACAAACCGCTGCCTGACAGACACCAATCCCAGTTGTAGAGAATATTTTCCTTCTCATCGAACTGCCCGTTTCTGACGGATGCATAATAAAGGTACTGCTCATTGGAAGCATCAAATATATTCTGCGCGCCACCTGCATTACCAACGGTGGCATCATTATCTGAAGCGCCACCACCCGTATTCGTGTCATTGCTGCCATTGTCTGCATTTCCTCCCCTGCTGCACGCTGAGCACAGAGCCGCAACCATACAGAGCAGGCACAAAAAGCCTTTTATTTTTCTGTTCATAAGTGTTCTCCTCCTTTAATCTGAGTGCAGATGCCCGTCCTCGATGGTGATTATCCTGTCAGCGCAGTCAGCCATCTGCATATCGTGAGTCACCATTATTATGCAGGTTCCGAAAAGCTTTGACGTGCGGCGCAGGAGCTTGGCTGCCTCGGCAGCGGAAGCTGCATCAAGATTTCCCGTGGGCTCATCGGCAAATATTATTTTGGGCTTTGCGACAAATGCCCTCGCGATTGCGACCTTCTGCTGTTCGCCGCCGGAGAGCTCGCTTGGAAGCTTGTCCTTGGCTCCGAGAATGTGAAGCTGCTCCATCAGGGCGTCAATCTCCTCCGCATCGGGAGTGGCATTGTCTAAAACCAACGGCAGAACGATATTTTCGTAGGCGGTGAACTCCTCAAAGAGATTGTAGTTCTGATATATGAAGCCTATCCTGCGCCGCCTTAGAAGTGCCGTCTCATTTCTTTTGAGCTTATGAATGTTGACACCGTCTAATATGACCTCGCCCGTGTCGGGCTTTTCTATGCCGGACAGACATTTCAGAAGGGTTGATTTTCCCGAGCCGCTCCTTCCCGTCACGGCGACGAACTCGCCCTCGGCTGCCTTAAAATTAACCTGTGTGAGTGCAGGCGTCTTTACAAGCGTGCCGTAGGACTTTGATATATTATTTGCGGTTATTATCTCTTTCATTGTATACCCCCATTCCCGAAACAATTATATATACGATAATGACTGTTGCCGTGATGCCGAGCACTGCAAACACCTCATACGGTGTGAACGGACGCGCGCCGGCTATGTCCTCGGCGTATTTTTTGGAGCCGTCCGACACAGAGACGAAATAGGCATAGGCGGCTGATATTAATAAGCCCGGAAGCACGCATAGGGATTCCTTTATCGAAGCCTTGAGATTCTTTTTTGTAAAGAAGCTTTTGTCGGCTCCGAGGAGAATATAGCGTTCGGTTTTACTTTTGTCCGCCATTTTAAGCAGCAGAATCATGTTCTGCTTTATCACAATGTACATGATACAGAAAATGATGAACAGAACGCTGTACATAAAATTGCTTTGGCGGTACCTGCTGTATGCATTCTCCGCTTTGTCGCTGTCGTTATCCATGGAGGACAATCCTCCCACATAGGTTTCGCTGTTTAAATATATGAACTGTGCCGGATTGTTTTTCTTGTAGTTTTCGTAAAAATTGACCGCCTCATCGAGCTGCGCCATGTAATTGACCGAATGGTCATATTCTATTCCTATTGTATTGTACTGCAATTTATACGAGCTCCGATTTCCGTCCGCGGCTGCCAGCCTTTCTGCAAAGGCTTTTGAGGCGATAACGTGGTATGCGATGCCGTCGTGAGGCATAAAACCGCCGTTTTCCGCCACGTCGTCAAGGGAGTATATGCCTGCAAGCTGTGAAAAGCTGATCGGGAGGCGGAGCACGTCGGCGTAGGAAAGCTTTGCACCAACCGTGGCAGTCAGGCTCCCTGCATAGCAGTCAAAGTACAATGTATCTCCGCTCTTTATGCTCACCTCCTCGGGAATATTCAAGAGAAAGACCTCATCCGAATCCGTCTCGGAAGGGATGGCATAGTTGTTGAGACAGTAATTTGCGTAAGTGTATCCGTCGCAGAATACGACGCAGTCGCCGTTTTTAAAGGCTTCGGCATCAATTTTTATTCCGAGCCTGCCTAGAAGCTCAATCAGGTAATCACTATCATCGACAATGATAATCTGCTCATTGTCACAATAGTTTTCATCGACAATATCATCAGGTATGTCCATATCGACGCTGTAGGTGATGCCGCTTATACCCAGTCTGTAGTTGTACCACATGTAGGCGTAAAGCCTTGCCAGCCTGTTAAACGTGGCATTATCCATGTTGTCCCATGAATATGTGTGCATCTGGTCTATCGACAATCTATTTACCTTTTTTATTGCCGACTGTGAGGATACCAATTCATCAATAAATTCATCGCCTACACCCGAATAAATTGAACTGTTATCCGTGTAAACAATATTATTTTTTGTGTTCTGCGAATCAGCTCCCGGAACGAGGACTCGGTACATTGAAAACACGAGGTCATTGCGCTGTGTGTTTTTATACTCAATATATACCTCATATATATTTACGGCGCAGAGCATGATAAGTGCGCTCATGATGCCCGTAAATACATAATTTATGACTGCTCTTCCGTTTCTTATATGCTTGAAATGCTTTCTTGCGCTGCCTGTCCGTGCCGAGGTTACAGCCACGGGAAAAACGGCGGCGGATGATGACAGAACGCATACAATGAGCATTTTTAAGAGGGTGCCCGGCTTAAAAATATAGAAAAATTCGATTCCGATGACCAAGGATGCCACATAGAGAATTATTCCTGTGGAAGCAACGGCGAGAATGATTCCGGCAAGCTGTCCGATTATACATACGAGAAAATTTTCGACAAAAATACACAGCCTCACCTGATGCTTTGTCGCCCCTATACCGTACAGTCGGACGTAATCGGGCTTTCTCCCGTTCGTGTAGGTGTATGTGACCTGCAGCATGATAATTATACCCGCAATCAGCACCACGGCTTCAACGGCGCGCGCAATGCTCTTGGTGTACCACAGCGTATATTTGTACGCGTTGGTGTTGTAGATAAAATAATGCTCTATATACATGGCATTTATTCCGGTTTTCACAAGCCTTGACTTTATGCGGAAATAAAGCTCCTCGGCATCAACATCCGAATATTCGTCCTTAATCGTATAAAATGCAGCCTCGGCGTAGGAATAATCGTCCGTGTCGAACGGATTGCAGGAAAATATCACCGAGGGATATGCGATGGTGCTTTTCCAGCTTGCGGAATAGTCGTCAACGATTCCGACAAGTGTAATCGTTATCGACTTGGTCTCCTTTATCGCCTTGTAAGTGAAATCAAGCTGCATTCCGGTTGTAAAAGAGATTCCAAGCTTCTTTGCCGTGTCCTTGGTAATAACAGCCTCGCCCTCTTTTTCGGGCAGACGTCCTTTCAGAACATTGAGACGGGCGATTTTAAATGCTCTTTCATCACAGATACCGCTGACAAATTCCATATCACCGTTCTTTAGCGTGTACAGGTCAGTGATATAGCCCGGTGTGTCAAAATACGAGTGTGCGTCAAGAATCTCAACCGCATCCGAGAAATCCTCGTTCTTCGGACTTTTTACCGCGATGAACCAGTTTCCGCTGTTGTTAAAATTATTCTCCATGATATACCGCTCAATATTGTCCGAGTACAGAAGTATCAGGGATATAAAGACGGCGGACAGCATCGCAGCAATAAACACGTTCTTCGCTGTTTTCTTTTTACGAAATAGCCCTCTTACAATTATTTTTAAATACATACTTATTCCCTTCGTTTCAGCCAATTGTATTTTGGCATTGTGATAACAAAATACTGCGTGTCATCAATCTGCTTTAATCTGATGTCACCTCCGGACTGCGTTATTATGAGCTTCGAGAGGTTAAGTCCTATTCCCGTGCTCTCGTAGCTTGCGGCTCCGCCTGTGAAAAATCTGTCAAAGATGCGCTCTGCATACTGCACGGGAACAGCCTCGCCCGAGTCGGATATGGTTATTTTAACCTCGTCGGAGTCGGCTGAGAGACAGATATTAATTTTCTTTGTCGTGTCGGCATCCGTGTGTTTGAAGCTGTTTTCAATGACGTTTAACAGTGCCTCTCTCGTCCACTCGTAATCGCACCATGCGCGGTAGTCATTTGCAATGTCGTCAAGCTCATCGGGTGTGATGGCATTCTCCTTTACCTCATCGTACCAGCTTCCGTCCTGCAGCACATATTTAAATCGGTCGCCCCTGTTCTCATCTGAGCCTGAAATGCAGATGTGATATACGTTCTCGGGCATTGTGTTGTGGTAATGCCCGGCAAGCTTAGAACAGATATTGCAGAGGAGATTTAACATATTCTCATCGTTTCTCTCAAAATTGACCTTGCCCGCCTCGAGCCTTGCAATCTTGAGGAGCATGTCAAGAAGCTGTCTTATCTTTCCTGTCTGGACAAGCTGCTTTTCCCTGCCCGAGTCCATCTCAATCTCCGTGATAAGAACGGCGAGCGGCGTCTTAATCTGGTGCGCAATGTTTTCGATGAACTGTCTTAGCTCGGCTTCCCTTTTTTCATGGTTGTAATCGTTCATTTCATATTTTAATTTGAGTGCTTCGAGCTCCCTGACTGCCTTTGAAGTGCTGCTCTCGTATTTCTTTTTTGCCGCCGTGAAATAATATATGATTACGCCACAGATAACAATCATAATTGTGACGTAGCCGATTATGTACGGTATGAGCTTTTTGACATATTTCTGCCTTATATATGAAGGCAGATCGTCTGTATAGCCACTGGAGAGTGCTGCTTCACTCACCTTGTCATATTCTTCGTTCAGCCTATACATGTCAAGACAGTTATCGTCTAACATTGCCCTTATCAGTGTCGAGGTCGCCTGGGCTCTGCTATTGTATATGTACTTGATAAGATACTCGGAATAAGTCCGGTGAAGGTTGACAATGCCGATAAAAAGAACCGTTGTCAGTAAAAAAGCAGCAGCTATGGCTGCGATAAGAATATATAATGCCGTGTTTTTCTTCTGCTTCATTTTATGCCGTTCCTTTATTGTAAATAATCCTTGATCAAGAGGCGGTAGCCGATGCCCCTGACGGTCTCAATATTGACATTGGTGTTAAAAAAGCGCAGGCGCTCCCTGAGTCTGCTTATCGCAACCGTGAGCGTTCTGTCGTCGACGTACTCCTCACTGCTGTCCCAGAGAGCGTTAAGAATCTGTGTGCGTCTTAAAAGAAGTCCCTGATTCTTGACAAAATAGCACAAAAGCTTATATTCCGTGCGTCGGAGCTCAAGCCTTGCGTTGTCGACCTTCACCTCACAGGTTGACTGCCGTATCGTGATATTGCTGCATTTGAGAACAAGACCGTCGTCTGCATCCGCCGTATTATCCGCCGTATCGGTGCGGTGTGAAATTCGGTTTAGGGCGATGTATTTTCTCCGGTGTGCCTTGATTCTCGCAAACAATTCGGTCAGCATAAAGGGCTTTCTGATATAGTCGTCTGCCCCTGCATCAAAGCCCTTTATGAGGCTCTCCTCGTCGTCGCAGCCCGTGATAAATATGATTATCACATCACTTCCGTAGCTTTCCCTTATGTGACTGCAAAGCTCATAGCCGGAGCCGTCGGGAAGTATAACGTCTAGCAGAAACATGCTGCAGGCGGGCTTTTCGTTTTTTAGAGCCATGTATGCCGATTTGTATGTCAGATACCCTCTCACGCTCCAGCCGTTGTCGCGGAATATCGTTATGAGATTTCGGTTGAGCTCCGTCTCGTCCTCAACCAGAAATATATTTAACTTTTCGTCCTGATTCATAAGTGAATGACCACCTTGTATGGGATAAATGAATTGTGGGAGCACGCAGTGCGGAGCAATTCGATATCATAGAGGTCAAAATACCTTTTGACCTCAACATCATTATATAACAGTAACATTACAGAAACATTACAAAATTTATTTTAAAACAAATTCCCGTAAACGAAGTTTGCTGTTACGATTCAGGTGTCAAAACATGCTAATCTAATTTATGAGTGTATAACGTATTATATTTATGCATATCAGCTCCATTGTCCGAAGCAAGATGTTCTAAGAACTCTGATAAAGGTATTCTTTACATTCGCCACCGAAGCAAAGCATACATCCCTGTATGCATTGCTTCTAAAGCAGCATCCGTGCTGCTTTTGGCTGGATACTTAGCAGAGTTCCAAGAACATCTAAGCTTCTCCCAAAAGTCGTGATATGCATAAATATAATACGTTATACACAGCTAGGTATATAGAGCATGTTTTGACACCTGAATCCGGTTACATTAAAAATCCGGTCATAAAACGTCTGTACGAATTATGACCGGTTTAAAATGCGTATTAAACTTCAACAACAGGATTGATTCTGAAATATTCCATGAGCAGCTCGACCATCTCAATGTTGATTTCCTTTGCGATGGTACATTCCTTGTACATCGGGTATTCGCCCGCTCCGCTTGCGCGGTAATTGTTGAGACATAGTGTAAGCATCTGCTCATCCGTCACAGGCTTGCCCTGATATTCAAGCTTCACTATTCTGCTGCCGATTGGCTTTGAAGGATCAATCTCATAGTCAACTCCCGCAAAATAGTCATAGTTGTAGTGCTCAACCTTCGGACTTAAGAACTTATCGGATATTGTAAGCTTTCCATCTGCATCATAGGCAAAGTATTCGGCGCTCCGCTCCATTGCGAGCTTAAGATTCTTACCTGATATATTAAATACAACCAGTGTGTTCGGGAAAGGATATGTCGCGATAATATCCCTTGTGCTTACCTTCTCCTTAAAGCCCGCTATGTCGTTGGCAAGCCCCACAGCGGACACCTGTGCTCCCGAGAAATAGAGCTGGACTCTGTTGATGAAATCCGCTATCGGAGTTCCGTTATAAGCCATGTCAAGCTTATTTGACGGAAGGAGTGCACGGCTGAGAGTTCCGATAGGCTGGTTTAACCAGTCCTGAACCTTGTTCTCGTAGAACATGTACTTGTCGTAGAGAGGCTCGTCGTTAACATTTTCATTTGAGACTGATACTGCTTTTGCCGTCTTTGCAAGGTTGTAATCAGCCTTAATCTTCTCAGAGGTTACCATAATATTGTTATGGTCATCCACTTTTATCTCAAGCTTGTGATATTCCTTGGCAGCGTCAAGCGGCTGTACAACATAAGTTTTATGACCGGTCCTGGAGGTTATAAATCGTCCGTCGACCGACATGTGCTGATGACCTGTGAGCAGTATGTCAAATTCAAGCTCCTCACATATCTTATACCCCACATTCTCGGTAGACTCGGTAAGTCTTCTGCCTGTGTCAAGGTCAGCCTCAAAACCACCGTGATATATGCATATATTAATGTCGGTCTTTCCCTTAAGCTCTGAGAGTGCCTTTTGTGCTTCGATGAACGGGTCAACAACCTGTACACCCACAAGATTCTCTTTCTTTTCCCACACGTTCACATAATCGGTCACAATGCCGACAATACCTACGCGGAGCCCGTTCGGCATAGTCTTAATCTCGTAAGGATACAGATGGTTTCCTGCTTCATCGAGCACGTTCTGGCATACACAATGTCCCTTGTGATTGTCTCGGTATTCCTTCTGATACTCAAGACCGTAGTTGAAGTCGTGATTTCCGAGCGTGTAATAATCGTATCCGCAGTCGTTCATGATGTCTGCGAGAATCTTAGAGCTCTTCGGCACATGGTTCGTAAAATATGAAAAGGCATTGCCCTGAAGCACGTCTCCTCCATCGATTACGAGTGTGTTCTCGTCCTTTTCCCAGTTTGGAACACATGAGAACAGACCGACATTCTTCGGAATCAGGTCGCCGTAGGTTGTCGGGTAAAAATAACCATGTGTGTCAGATGTAAAGTATATTTTAAGCTTTTTGTTATCCATTATTAACCTCGTTTCTGTATTACATTACTTTATGATATGGCTCTTTATCTTTCCAATCGAGATATATCTGTCGAGCACATAGCGGATGTCGGTATTCTCAGGTGCATCCGTCACGGGAAGTCCGGCCGCAGTAAGGGAAAATGAGCCATCCTCATAATCCTCCCTCACATAGTGGTCGGAATAGAACTCCATCTGAGCAGGCTTCGCATCCCATATAATTCCCTTAACCTCGTCGAGCGTACAGCCCGGAAAATTGACGTTCCATATCTCGCTTGTCGCAGGCATGTTGTCGAGAAGCTCCTTGGTTATCGGAAGTATGTACTCGTCAACGACATCATATATGTCATTCATTTCCATTGAGAATGCGATGGCAGGGATTCCGGCAGAGAGAGCCTCCATTGCTGCTCCGACTGTTCCAGAGTAAAGTATGTCATAGCCACAGTTGTAACCGTAGTTGATTCCCGAAAATACGATATCAGGTCGTTCAGGCATAAGGTGATAAAGCGCAACCTTTACACAGTCCGCAGGGGTTCCGCTTACGCTGTAAGCCTGCACTGCAGGTACGGGAAAATCAACGCGCTTAACCTTCATATCGCCTCGAACCGTGATTTTCTGTGACATGGCACTGCACTGGTCATCAGGTGCGACAACCCACACCTCACCGAACCTGGCAGCGAGCTGTGCGAGCCTCTTTATTCCTTCGGACGTGATTCCGTCATCATTTACAACTAAAATTCTCATATTAATCCTCCATGTCACTGCTTTTGCAGTGACTCAAATAGTAATGAAAAACGTGCTTTTTACGTTTTTCTTGTGTGAAATCGTAATACATCTTAGGCAATGTTTTTTATTGTCTTAGATGTATTTTTCACACTATCCTCATTTCATTTCTGATTTCTATTTTTACATGTTGCCGTTAATTGTACAATATTTTGAGAACAAATTCAACTAATCCAATCAATAACTTCACGTTCCGTCCGTTCAAAATATTTCGTCATAAAAAGCAGAAGCAGTTGTCGCAAATTTTGAGACAACTACAAAAGGTTTATCGGAAAGTGAGCCTCATCTGGTGCCACACGGCATTTCCGTGGGTGGACTTGTCGGATACGCCCTCATCCACAAAACCGAACCTGGCATAGTACGGAACCAGCTTCTGCTTGCAGGTTAATACAAGTCCCGCTCTGCCCTGATTTTTCGCATCATTGATGGCATATCGGATTAATTCACCCGCGTACCCGTGTCTGCGGTACTCAGGGAGCGTATTTACGCCGAATATCATTTGCCATGCCCCGCTTTCATTGTGCATGGATGCCTTTTCGTACATCTCATCCGTCAAATCGGGCTCATCCGTGACAAATCCATCGACGAACGCAATCAGCTTATCCTCATCATACATGAGCCAGAAATGATTGCCATAATATTTTATTCTTTCCTCAAATGACTCTCTTGCTGCGGCTTCGGCAGCAGGGAAACATTCGGCTTCCACCGCCGAGACGGCATCAAGGTCTTTTATTGCTGCATATCTTATTTCCATGACAGTGCTCCTTTATAAATCACATAACCTCGTATACGATATATTCATGGTCAAATTCATAACCCAGCTTTTCAGCAAGCTGGACGGAATTTATGTTTTGCGCATCCCAGCTGGGATAAAGTCCCTCGTCCAGACAATTTAATATCAGTGCCGAGCAGGCTATGGTCGCAAGGTGCTTTCTTCTTTCGGCTTCGATGGTATCGACCTCAATTTCTATGCCCTCGTTGTAGCGCGTATACGATGACGCACCGGACACGATTTTTCCGTCTTTTAGGATAACCATGCCTCTGCCTAAACGCAGATATTTTTCCCTGCTCCCGAAAGCCGACACAAAATCCTCCGTAGCAGGGCTTTCCAGACATTGCTCGTAAATATCCGCATCTATTTTTCTCAATTCATAGCCGGCAGGAAGCTTAAGTATTTCATTTTTTAACATTGTCCTGTCAAATGCGGTTTCTTTTTTTATTGCATATCGCGTGGCTTTTTTAGCCGAAGGATAACATTCCTCTATCAACGCCGCCCACTCATTATTCTGTGGTGTCATAATCACAAAGCCTTCGGGCTTATTCAAAACCAGCTCACGGTCAGGTACTCCCGCATAGAATCCGAAGCAGCCCACGAATGCCAATGCGGATTTCGGCTGTTCGGGATTCGTGACGTAAATCTTTCCCATCACTTTTTGGAGACATGAAAAAATCAATGTCTCATTCCATCCGTCAAACAATTTTTTTACTTTCGATGTGTCGTTAAGTTCGTATAACATTAATGCCGCCTTTCTGCTGTTTCACATGTATCACCTGCTTTGCTCTTGGTAATACCCAAGGTACAAGCTGTGTCGACGCATACTCCGACATAAATTTTTCCCGACGCGGACTCCACTGCCGCGGCAACTCCGCCAGCCTCGATAAATTTTGATATATCGCGTGGTTTCAATACCTGTTTTGCTGCCTCATATAATTCGTCCCATTTATTGTTCATTGGTTTAGGCACTGTATCAATCCAATATCTTTTCATAATGCTTCCATCTGCTTCAACGGTTTTTTCAAAAACTCCACCATTGGCAAGTATGGTTTTTTCGCTTGCGGTATTTGTTTCCTCACATGTCACAAGAAGCTTTTCTATGCCCATTTCTCTGGCATTTTGAATATTCAACCGAAGCATTTCCTTTGCGTAACCATTTCCACGTTCAGATGGTCTTACTGAATATCCGCAATGACCTCCCCATGTTCCAAGGACGGGGTGATTGATATGATGACGTAAATCAATAACTCCCACAAGCCTGTCGTCGTCTTTTCTGATTGCAAAATAGGTTGTTGACGGCACATTTGTTCCTGCCTTTTCACATGTCTCTGCATTTTTTCTGAGATTGCATATTTCAATCCATTCTTTTGCATCCTTGCAATTTCCCAAGCCCATGCAGCCCGCAAATTGATTATCGTTATCTTTGTCGTAAATCAGTACTTCATTTTTAAATTGTTCTAATTCATCCGTATATTTTTCGTTTGCTTCTACTAAAAGCAGCATAAGCTTCTCCTTTTAAAAGTATTTTTTGTGTGCAAAAATTTTCTTGAATCAATCGGCAGGCTGACATATTTCCCCTTGAAACGCAAGCCCAAGGATGTCTCTGTAGAAAGCAATAGAGCGATCCAAATCAGAAACCATTAATCCAACATGATAAATTCTTCCAACCATATTTTTCCTCTCTAATAATTTCTTTATTTCATCAAAACGGAATTGTTATCGTTCCATTGCATTCTCAATCATTTCGGCTTTTTCAGTCCTTCCCATCAATCGATAGTATTCGCACCACAACAACGGTGATTGCAGCGGGATAACTTCTGTTCCCAGCAGCATTTTCTCCACGATTTGTTCCTTGCGCAGAGCGCAATCATAAACCTTTCCATCCTTCACGATTGCAAAACCAGCCATCACATCGACATCGATGGAATCGATCAAAAACTCCATAAAGGTTTTTGTCCGGTACATAGGGTTCGGTGTCAAATCAGATGGACAGCGTTCCCCCATTTCCGATAAAATCGTGCGGACACATTCCGCATCGCGGTCAGCGACCATTAAATCAATGTCGTGGAAGTCGGAGGTGATGCCCTTGAAATACAGCAGCATGGATGAACCCAAGGCCCATTCAACATGAGACTCGTTAAGTCGATGTGCAATCCTCAACAGTAATTGGATTTTTTCTTGTGTCCCTACCATACCATGCCTCCATAAATTCAGATTGTTCTGAGTTTTCTCAGTTACACCTTCTTGCCCTTCGGACAAGAAGTATCCCTCGCTCAAAGAGCTCGGTCAATTCCGATTTATTAACCATTTTCAAATCCGCCCAATCAGCACCACAATACCTGCCGTCGCTGCCGCAACAACAAGATAAAGCACCGTGGCAGCACCGCGTTTGGTGAGCACCGTTTTCCATGACTTGATGTATGGAATGCCCTCCATGCCTTTGATACGCCAGATTTTGCTGTGCCCTACCCAAAGTCTGTCAATCACAAGACCATCGAACCAGTTCATGACTACGAGGAGGAGAGCTGATTGTATGTATGCGGTCTTAAAATCCGTGACGTGATTCCAGAGTGAGATAATGAGAATCAGCACGGCAAATATGATGATGCAGAACGGTATCATGAACTGTCTGCCCTTCTTCATCACGGCAGCTTTATCGGCAATTCCGCGATTTTGAGCCTCGTCGATGTATTCCTTCGGGTAGAAATACAGACAATTAAGCCCGTCTTTCTTTACCGCGAGCTTTACAAGTAAAATATAAAGCAGACAATACAGTGCGATTTGTAATAACAGCAACATATAACAGTACCTCCTTAAATTATTTTGGCAATATTGTAGCAAATTAAGGTGTAATTTACAATTAGAGATTAAAAAGAACAGGTCTGCGAATACTCACAGACCTGTTTGAAAGCTTATAATTTTGTCACTACCCCGTCTTTAAGCTCATACGAATCACCGTACTCAGGAAGAATGCGGGTTCCTGCCTTTGCGGTGTTGACCTGCTCCGGGCGGAAGCTGTGAAGAGGTATGAGAGTCTTAGGCTCTATCGTGTCGAGCATTGTTCTTAAATAATATGGCTTAGCGTGTCCGCCAAGTCCCTTGAAATCATAAGCTATGCCGCACACCTCAAGGAATTCCTTCATTTTGGCAAATGACGGATCGTAAGCTCCGAGAGGCGCACCGTCCATGTGGATGTATCTTGATACCACATCCTTTAAGTCGGTCAGCTCATACATATCTGCATAGTCAAGCTGGAGAGCGTACTTGGAAGGATTCTTTATAAGCTCCTCGCGGCTTACTGTCTTCCAGCCGGCAGGGATACCCTCGCGGCAGATTCTAGGCTTGTTCTCCGTTACAACGGAGCTGTCGCTGCAAGCCTCGTTGTAGGTCTGCTCGTATACGGCAATCTCATCCTCAGGATAGAATGCAGCCACATAGTCTGCCTGTACCGGGTCAAGGACAAGAATTCTTCCGCTGTTCTTAAATGTACTAATCATGCGGTGTACGCGCTCAACATTTCTGTTGTACGGATTTACAACTATAAGACCATTATCCTCTTGTGATGCAGCGTGAAGCTCTTCCTGTAAGCCCTCCTCTGTTCGGTCAGGCTCGGCAGGCTTCTCAAGGGAGAGCATATCGATGTCATCGAAGCTTGCGGTAACGCCTTCGGTGATGACCACATCTGCTCCGTGGCAGGTCCTTCCGAATTCCTCGGAATATGACGGATGGAAGCCGTGGAAACGGTAATCGCCCGTGTAGCATATATTTCCGTCAGGTGTTGTGATTAAGAAGCCGCATGCGCCCACAACATCATGGTCGACAGGAACGCACTTTACCTTGATGTCGCCGACAGTGAACTCGGCACCGTAATCCACGCCGATACAGTTAGGATGCTCTCTATGCTCCACGTCGCCGTTCTTGGCGAGCTGACGGTACAGCTTAAGTGAATCAGTGCTCATGTATACGGGAATGTCAGGATGAAGGCATCCAAGACCTCCCATGTGGTCAATGTGCATATGGGAAATCACAAAAAAACACTCTTTTCCGAGTTCTCCAAAAGGAATCAGTCCCGTCTTTTTTGCTGTATAGTCGTCATAGATTCCGTCGGCAGGCGTGAGCATTCCGAGACGAATGTAGTCTACGGCAAAATCATCCTTTCTCTTGCGGATTTTTGCGTCCATGCGTCCGGCAACAGCGAATCCAAAGTCGAACATGCACTTAGTACTCTCTGTCTCTACGGCAACAAAGGTACCGCCAATCTCTTTCAAACCATTAAAAAATGATATTTTTGTCATTTTCCGTAACCTCCATGATAATTTTAAAATAGCAGATTATTTTAACATAGGCAGCATATTTTGTAAATGCTTATTTTGAAAAAATAAGAGGGCATCCATACGGACACCCTCTTTGGGTTTCAGAATAAATCTTAAATTACTTCTGAAGAATATCGTTTACTGCCTTTACTAAAGCATCAAGTGCAGTCTGAGCATCAGCCTCATTGAGAATCTGCTCCTCCAATGTGTTGTTGACAGCTGTCATTACATCATAGCTGCCCTCAAATGCAGGCTGGCTTATGAAGTAAGCTGCCTGTGAGTAAGCTGCTACTGATGTAGGGTCAGTTGCCATGAACTGCTGATATGTCTCGGACTCATAAGCGGATGTTCTTACAGGAAGATAACCTGTTTCCATAGCCCACTCTGTTGTGGCATCAGCACTTGTTAAGAACTTGAGGTACTCCCAAGCTGCCTTCTGCTTGTTGGCATCCTTTGAGAACATAACAATGTTAGTACCTGCTGCGTTAGCTGCCATCTCTGTATTGCTTGCAAGTGGAGCAACACCAAGCTCCCAGCCATCGGCTGTGATGTAGGAAGCACCTGTTGATGAACCAACGTAGGAAGCGATTAACTGGTTGCTGATTACGTTGGAGAAGTACTTGTCCTCACCGACAAGACGTGCATATCCGTTGTTGTAAAGGTTCATGATGAACTCTACAGTCTCAAGACCCTTCTCATTGTCGAATAAGGCACCGTTCTCATCAATGTAACCGCATCCGTTCTGGGCAAGCATAGCCTGGAACATTCCGGCAAGGTCATCCCAGCCGATAGTCTCTATGCCCTTCTCCTCCTTGATTATCTTAGCCTGCTCAAGAAGCTCATTCCAGGTAAGAGGAGCTGTTAAGTCAAGCTCATCGAACATAGTCTTGTTATAGAAAAGAACATAAGTACTCTTGTTGAATGGAACACCGCTGATAAATCCGAACTGGCTGTTCTCATCTCTGTAACCGGCTACGATATCATCCCAGTTGTCAAAATCATTAGCTACGAAATCATCAAGGTGAACAAGCTTATCTGAGTAAGATGATAACCAGTTGTTGTATGCCTGTGCAAGGTCAGGAAGTGTGTCAGCAGCAGCGTTAGCTGTGAGCTTGGAGCTTAAATCCTTGTATGCACCCTGGTTTGTAAGGTTGACTGTTATGCCATATTCGTTCTCTGCATTGAACTTGTCAGTGAGAGCTTTAAGCTCCTCCTCCTGCTTGTTGCTCATTGCATGCCAGAACTCGATTGTACAAGACTCAATGCCTGTATTAGCCGGTGTCTCACCATTTGATGCAGCTTCTGTGGTTGTTGTCTCATTCTGTGATGCGGCAGTTGTAGTTGTTGTGTCATTGCCGCTCTTGTTACATCCGGTAAGTGTTCCGAATGCCATTGTCGCTGTAAGTGCTACAGCAAGTGCTTTTTTGAGTTTCATTTCTTTTTCTCTCCTTTTTGTGTCTGAGCAGAAAATGCTCTGCTCAATCTATTGCATTCACAGGTAGTTATGGTACTACCCGGAGCAATCATTTGTCAATACAATATGAGTAAAATTAAATTATGATTTGCGTAAAATAAGCCCGCAAGTTGTTTTTTAACTTTTGAGTCCACTCTGTGTTACACCCTCAATGATATACTTTCTTAAGAAGAGGTATACAATAATAATCGGCATAACCATGATTGTTGATGCTGCCATGATGAGCTCGTAGTTAGAGCCTGCCTCCGTCTGGAAACGAACGAGACCGTTGGAGATTACTCTCATGTTGGCATCGTTGGTTACAAGTAAAGGCCAGAGGAAGGAGTTCCAGCATCCGATAATGTTAAGTATTGCTATGGTTGTTATGGCACTCTTGTTCATAGGCACCATAATCTTCATCATATACTTAAAGTCGCTGCACTTGTCAACCTTCGCCGCAAGATATAATGACTCGGGCACCTGCGAGAAGAACTGTGTCAGCAGGTAGATGTAGAATACATTTGACATGTACGGAACAATCATAGCCTGATATGTGTCAATCCACTTTAACTTTGTTATAGTGATAAAATTGGTGATAATTAACATCTCGCCCGGTATCATGAGCGTTGCAAGGAAAAGAGAGAACACAAGCTTCTTTCCCGGAAAGTTAAGTCTTGAAAAAGCAAATGCCGAAAGTATCGCCGTTGCAAGCACACCGATTGTCGAGAAAATCGTGACGATAATCGTGTTCAGGAAGTATCTCGGGAACGGTGCAGCCTTCCATGCCTCAGCGTAGTTAGACCACTGCGGCGACGACGGAAGTATGGTCGGCGGAATGGATATGATCTCGGCAGGTGTCTTAAGTGATGAGAATATCATCCAGAGGAATGGCATAAGTGTAAACAATGCTCCGAGAATGAGGATGGCATACTTTAACACCGTCGATATGATATTAAATATTTTTCTCTTCTTACTCATATTCTGCCTCCTACTTTCTTCTTCCGACTATTCTCTGAACTACCGTGAGCACGAGAATAATGAGGAATAATATAACCGCTGCCGCGGATGCAAGTCCGTAGTTGTAGCTGTTATAGAACTTATCGTAAATGTAGTATACAACGGTAACTGCACTGTTGGCAGGACCGGCCTTGCCGCCAAAGAGTGAGAATACTTCATTATATACCTTGAATGCACTGATGAAGCCCATGATAAATGCATAAGAAATCATAGGTGCTATTCCCGGAACGGTAATCTTCCAGAATACCCTCCACCTCGGAGTTGAGTCAACTCTTGCAGCATTATAGAGATCCTTTGAGATAGTCTGAAGACCCGCAAGGAATATCAGAATATCGAAGGCCATGCTCTTCCATACACTGAATATGATAAGTGACGGAAGTGCGTACTTAGGCTTATTGAGCCACTGAACCTTCTCAATGCCGAACCAGCTTAAGATATAATTGAGCAGACCGTAATTACTGTTGAATATCCAGCTCCATACAAGACCGATAGCGATAACGCTGGTAACATACGGAAGAAAATATATGGTCTGGAATAAGCCCTGAAACTTAATGTTGCTGTTTAAGAGTACCGCAATAAGAAGTGATAAGGCGATAGAACAAGGAACAACAAAAATTACATAGATGCTTGTATTCCTGAGTGCCTTAATAAATACCTTATCACCGAAAAGATCCCTGTAATTTCCAAGACCGATTCTGCTGTACTCGCCGCTTATCATGTTGTAATCCTCATAAAAGCTCATGAGGAAGGCTCTAACAAGAGGATAAGCCGTAAATAAAAGAATGATTATCAATGCGGGCATCAGATAAAGATAGCCCTTCATGCTCTTTTTTTCCATAGTCAGCCTCTCCCGAATTAAAATTTGCCTACGCTCTTCTCATCACTGCCGAATATCATAATCTGATTCTTACGTGCACGGATGTTGAACTCATCGCCTTCTTTAATTGAAAGGTCTGAATGAACAAGTATTCTCAGCTCAGTGTCACCGATTGAAAAATGAATAAGAAGATCACGTCCTGTCATGCGGACATGGGAAGCCTTGACAGTGATTCCTTCATCGGCAATCTCAAATGACTCAGGACGGATACCTGCCGTGTATGTTCCGTCTGCAAGCTCACAGCCTGAACGAAGAAGTGCTCCGTTGCAGTAGATGCTGCCACCCTTAACCTCAACCGCGAAGGTGTTGACCTGCGGCATTCCGAGAAACTGTGCCACAAAAAGGTTGTCAGGATTAAGATACATAGCCTGCGGAACCTCATACTGCTGCACAATACCACTCTTCATTACTGCGATTCTGTCGGAGATGCTCATTGCCTCTTCCTGATCATGTGTAACGAAAATAGTTGTAATCTTAACTTCCTGCTGAATCCTTCTGATTTCCTCTCTTGTCTCGATACGAAGCTTGGCATCGAGATTAGAAAGAGGCTCATCAAGCAAGAGAACCTCAGGCTTCTTTACAAGAGCTCTTGCGATTGCAACACGCTGCTGCTGACCACCTGATAGAGCCTTAGGCTTACGCTTCATAAGGCCATCAAGCTGTACAAGCTTGGCCATCTCGTTGGCACGCTCTCTTGCCTCTGCCTTCTTAACCTTACGGTTGATGAGCGGAAACATAATGTTCTCCTCAACAGTCATATGCGGATATAACGCATAGTTCTGGAACACAAGACCAATCTCTCTGTCCTCCGGAGCAACCTTAGTCACGTCCTTATCTCCAAAATAAATGCTTCCGGATGTAGGGTCTGAGAGACCCGCAAGCATAAAAAGTGTTGTGGACTTTCCACATCCTGACGGTCCTAACAGACCAACCAGCTCGCCATCGGCTATATGAAGATTCATGTTATCAACAGCCTTAAAATCGCCATAAGCCTTTGTCAGATTTTCAATTCTGATATCCATTTGGTGGCACCTCAATTTCCATGTGTAATACATTTTTATTTTTTTGTCATATGAAATTAATTATATATAATAATCATGAAAAAAACAATCAATTCCTTGTAATTTTTTTAAAAATTATGTGAAAATGATTCGTGAAGCGGTTTTTTTATTTTTTTTCTTGTTATTTCAACCAGCCCTAATTTTGTCATTTCAATAAAAAATGACGGTACCGAATCCTTTGAAAGCTCGGCTTTTAAGAAACTGATAAGCTCTGTATTGCTATCGGGATTTTCCATATTTATAAAATCCACTATGATTATTCCGGATATATTTCTGAGTTTAAGCTGACGGCATATCTGTCCGGCAGCCTCAAGATTAATCTTAAGAAAAGTTTCTTCCCTGTTTTTTTTGTTTCCATCAAATTTTCCGGTGTTAACATCAATTACGGTCAATGCCTCCGTAGGCTCAATTATGAGATATGCTCCGGATTTGAGCCATACTCTCGGATTTAAGGCATCATTTATTATTTTTTCAAGATTATAGCATTTGTACAATGGCAGCAGTTTATCATCATACAGCGAAACTATTTTACCTGCCGACGGGATATGTTCAACAATCGTATTAAGCAGTTCTTTATCGTCAGATATTATTCTGTCACCAGATGTAAGCTTGCCTTCCCTAATATCGCATATATACTGTTCTTCCTTTTTATAAAGACATGTAAAAGCCGGACGGCAGGTTGATTTAACGTGAATTGCTTCCTCCACACCGCTCATGTATTCAGCTTCGGCAAGGACTTCACTCTCTGAGGCAGCGTAGGCAGCAGTCCTCACTACCAGGCTCATTCTGCCCTCCGCTTTTTCTATAAGAGGTCTAAGCTTGGACTGTATGGCTTTTCTGAAAGCATTATCTTTAATTTTGGCTGAGACAGCCACCTCGCCTTTACCGTCTAACGCCATTACAATATAGTTGCCGGTCACGCTGATATCCGAGGTCAGCGATGGAACCTTTGTCTTTACCGCTTCCTTTGACACCTGAACAAGCATCAAATCTCCCTGACATACCTTGTCAGTATTTTTGCGGTTTAAAAAATGATGCTGTGTGTTATCCGTGAGCGAATAATAACATACAACATCCTTTGCAACTTCAATAAATGCTGAATTGATATTTTTTACTACATTTTGTACACGACCTATATATACGTTTCCGAGGAGGACAGCCCCCTTATCAGCCTCACCGCCTCTGCTGCAGTCAGCGGTATCATACACATTGATAAGAGAAGGCTTGTCCTCCTCGAAGGTAACGGCCGCGATTTTGTCATTAAGTGTTGTTATAACATACTTTTTCATCAATTACTCCGCGTCCTGATTTTTAATTATAAATTACACTGCCATGCTTAAAGTTAATATGTTAACGCTTTGAAAGCTCTGCCGTGATTTCCTCCCATGTAACACCTTTGAGGGACATGAGAACCATCACATGATATAAGAAATCCGAAATCTCGTATATAATCTCTTCCGGATCAGGGTTCTTTGCTGCGATGATAATCTCCGCTGCCTCCTCACCGCACTTTTTAAGAATCTTGTCAATGCCCTTGTCAAAAAGATAATTGGTGTATGATCCCTCCTTAGGGTGCACCTTTCTGTCCTCAATAACGGACATGACATCCTTAAATACCTTGAGAGGATTGGTCTTTGCATAATCCTTAGCCGCAAGATTCCTGTAAAAGCAGCTGTAATTCCCCGTGTGACATGCCGCTCCAAGCTGTTTTACCTTCGCTAAGAGTGTATCATTATCACAGTCAATGTCAAGTGATTTTACATATTGATAATGACCTGACGTCTCGCCCTTAACCCACTGCTCCCTGCGGCTTCTGCTGTAGTAGGTCATAAGCCCTGTCTTAAGAGTGTTATCAAATGCCTCCTCGTTCATGTAGGCAAGCATTAACACCTCGTCAGTCTTATAATCCTGTACTATGACAGGTATAAGCCCGTCACCGTTGAGCTTGAATTCGGAAAACGGAATTGATGATGTGAAGCTGACTGTCTCATAACCTTTCTCTCTCAATGAAGCCTTTATTGCATTATAATCGATATTCATGTCAGCTTTTGTCAAATAAAAGTCAGAATTTGCATAAAATCCGTCAAAATTCGAGCCAAACAGAGCTGATATGCCATTCTCCGCACATAAATCTGCAGTTTCAGTGTCAAAGTTCTCATCAGATACTAAAACACCCAGCTTTTCGCTTCCGAAGCGGTTGGCAACCTCTGTCATCATTGCCATATCGGCCTCGACAGCCGCATCAAGGACCGCTCTTCTTGCACCCGCATACAGATATTTTTTTACATCCTCAACTCTCTTAATGCTGCCTCCGACATTGAGCGGAAGATCTGTCTCCCTGCCTATGTCTCTTATAACGGAGATTGCCGCATCGTGTGAAGCATCGTCGTATGATAAATCCATTATGAAAAATTCGTCTGCACCTGCAGCCTCGAGTCTTAAGCATATCTCAACAGGTGATACGTCATCCTGCACCTTGGTACAGCATTTTTTATCACTGTATACCTCTTTATCCTTTAAAAAGAGAACCGGAACAATTTTTTTCATAAAATCCAACCTTTCCGCACTGATTACAATGCGCCTTTCGTCGAGAGTACATCCACAATTCGCGGATCAATTGACACTGCCTCATCAAGTGCCTTTGCAAACGCCTTGAACATGGCCTCAATTATATGATGATTATTGTCACCGTCTATCTGCTTGATGTGAAGATTCATTCCCGCGCTGTATGACACGGCATAGAAAAATTCCCTAACCATCTCGGTATCAAAATATCCTACCCTGTCGGTTGTGAAGCTCCCATTGAAGTTGAGATACGGTCTGCCCGAAAGGTCAATCGCACACATCACGAGGGTTTCATCCATTGGAAGAAGCATGCTTCCGTAACGACGTATTGACTTCTTGTCACCCAAAGCCTGCTTGACTGCCTCACCTAAGACAATCCCTGTATCTTCTATAGTGTGATGACAGTCAACTATCAGGTCGCCCTTTACATTTACGTTCAAATCAAAAAATCCGTGCTTTGCGAAGCTCTTAAGCATATGGTCGAAGAAGCCGATTCCCGTGTTCACACTTGACATTCCGCTTCCGTCAAGGTTGAGTGTCATTGTAATGTCTGTCTCTGAAGTTTTTCTTGTAATTGATGCAGTTCTCAATTCATCCACCGCCTTTGTTATTTTTCGAATCGAACCTTGATTGAATTGGCATGAGCAGTAAGCCTCTCGGCATTGGCAAACTTGATTATGTCCTCATGAATAGGAGCAAGTGCTTCTCTTGAGTAGGATATGATGCTCGACTTCTTTATAAAGTCATCGACACCCAGAGGTGAGAAGAACTTTGCCGTTCCGTTAGTAGGAAGCACATGATTAGGTCCCGCAAAATAGTCGCCGAGAGGTTCTGAGCTGTACTCTCCGAGGAAAATCGCACCTGCATTTCTTATCTTTGTCATGACGGTGAACGGGTCTTTTGTGACTATCTCAAGATGCTCCGATGCTATCTCGTTCGCCGTCTCAACAGCCTCTTCAATGTCCTTGGCGATAAGGATATAGCCATAATTTTCAAGTGACTTGCTTATTATTTCACTTCTTGACAGTTCGGCAACAAAGCCTTCTATTTCCTTTGAAACCTTGCCGGCAAGTTCACTGCTCGTCGTGATAAGGATTGCTGATGCCATCTCATCATGCTCAGCCTGTGAAAGCAAATCCGCTGCCACATATCTTGGGTTGGCTGTCTCATCGGCAATGACAAGAATCTCACTCGGACCTGCTATGGAATCTATGCTCACATGTCCGTATACGGCTTTTTTTGCAAGAGCCACATAGATATTGCCCGGACCGACAATCTTGTCTACCTTCTTTATGCTCTGTGTTCCGTAAGCCATGGCACCTATTGCCTGTGCACCGCCGACCTTATATATGACATCGACGCCTGCCTCGTTGGCTGCGACAAGAGTTCCCGGATTAATCTTACCGTCTTTTCCCGGAGGGGTTGTCATTATTATCTCACTTACGCCTGCAACCTTGGCAGGTATTATATTCATGAGTACGGATGAAGGATAAGCAGCCTTTCCGCCCGGAACGTATACGCCGACGCGGGCTAAAGGAGTAACCTTCTGACCGAGAATCGTACCGTTAGGAGTTGAGTCAAACCAACTGTACTGCTTCTGCTTAGAATGATAATCGCGGATATTTACAAGTGCTTTTCTTATTACCTCAACAAGTCCGGCATCAACTAAAGAATATGCTTCCTCTATCTCTTCCTTTGTGACAACGATATTTGAGGCATCAATATCAGCACCATCGAACTTCCTGGTGTACTCAAACAATGCCTCGTCCTTTTTTTCCTTCACATCTGCAAGAATTGCCGCAACGCTCGCCTCGTATTTCCCATAGCTGTTAGGGCTTCTCTTTAAAAGATTCTCAAGTATGTCATTTTTCGCAGCTTCGTTTAATACAATAGTCCTCATATCTTACTTCGCCTCCACATAATTTCTTAAGTCATTTATAATCTTCAGGATTCGTTCGTTCTCCATCTTCATGCTCACCTGATTGACAACCATTCTTGCCGATAGGTCACACACCTCATCAAGCACACACAGCCCGTTCTCCTTAAGCGTCGTGCCTGTCTCCACAATATCAACGATGACCTCGGACAGACCTACAATAGGTGCGAGTTCTATCGAACCGTTAAGCTTAATTATCTCAACCGTCTGATGCTTGCGGTTGTAGAAGTAATCCTTGGCGATATTCGGATATTTGGTGGCAACGCGGATGAGTTCATGACCGTTCAGGTACTTTTTGGCACTCTCAGGTCCGCACACGCACATACGGCATTTCCCGATTCCAAGGTCATATACCTCATAAAGATTACGTCCTTCCTCAAGTATGGTATCCTTTCCGACAATGCCTATATCTGCCGCGCCGTACTCAACATAAGTGGGAACATCATTTGCTTTTGCAAGGAAAAATCTTAAGCCCAGCTCCTCATTGGTAAATATAAGTTTTCTGGAGCTTTCATCCTTCATCTCCTCACAGGTTATTCCAATCTGTTCAAATATCTCAAGGGTTTTCTTTGCAAGTCTGCCCTTCGCAAGTGCAAAAGTAATATATCTCATTATACTATCCCCGCTTTCTCCAGTGTTGCTTTGTCAGACCTTATGACTGCCTCATAGCCTCCGTGCAGTGCAAGTTCCTCATAATCCTGTTTGGTCTTTCCCTCACTGAATGGGAACATTCCGACACTGATACCTGACTTTCTGTAATATGCCGCAAGCTTTACCGCGTCGGCAGCTTCGTCCTCGCGGTACAACAGCATGAGCGGAAGTCTGTTGGCAGGAAGTGTAATCTTCTGTCTGTTAAGTGCAAGAAGCACAAAGTCCACATTGATTGAAAATCCTATGGATGCGGCAGGCTTGCCATACTGGCATATAAGCTCATCATAACGGCCTCCGTTGGCAACAGGCTCCCCGACTTCATAGGTAACGGCTCTGAAAATAATTCCCGTATAATAAGTAAGCTCAGAAAGCATTCCAAGGTCAAAGGATACATAATCTTCATAGCCATATACCTTAAGAAGCTCATAAACCTGTTTAAGATGCTCAATAGCCTGAAGTGAGGTGTCATTATGAACATATCCCTTGGCTTCATCAAGCTTATCCGCCGAACCGAAGAGCTGTGGAAGCATGAAAAGAGCTTCCCTTATCTCATCTGAAAGACCACATTCTCTTGCAAGCGCCTCAACTCCGAAGAAGTTCTTCTTCTGAATCAGAAGTCTTAACTCCTCCTCGGTGTCCGAATCAATTCCGGCTTCCTTTACAAGTCCCTTAAAATAAGCTACCTGGCCTACCTCAACCTGAAACTCCTTAAGTCCTGCCGTGAGAAGTGATTCAATCATCATGGCAAGCATCTCAGCGTCGGCTGTAACAGAACTGTCTCCTATAAGCTCACAGCCAAGCTGAGTCGTCTCCTTGAGCCGTCCCTGATACGAACTCTTGTTTACGAACGTATTGCCAAGGTAGCAAAGCTTGATAGGCAGTTCGTCGTTCTCAAAATACTTGGCAGCACATCTTGCAACCTGTGGTGTCATATCAGGTCTTAACACAAGCGTGTTGCCCTCCCTGTCAAAGAACTTGAACATATTCTTAGAAGCCACGCTTCCGCGTTCCTTGTTGAATATATCAAAGTATTCAAATGACGGCATCTGTATATCGCGATATCCGTAAAGCTTAAGAACCTGATGCATTCTATTCTGTAAAAGCAGCTTATTCTCACATTCTGTTCCGTATAAATCCCTCACACCCTCCGGTGTATGTAACAATTTACGTTCCATGGCGCCTCCGATAGTTTTACTTTAACATGGTAAATTGGTAGTATGCTACTATGTGATAGTACTATAACAAAGTGTCAGAAAAATGTCAATGTTTTTATTAAGTTATATATATCTACTCATCCCGCTCGGACAGGTCTTTTTGAAGCTGCTCAAGATAATGGACCATCACTCCGCCGTATGTGCGGATTCGGTATGAATCGTCAAGCTCCTCATAGCGGAAGCTTTTTCTTCCCCCATCCTTCATCCGGTTCCAGAACCTGAGCACATGTCTGTATGGGACATAGAATTTTTCGTCTTTCTTGGAAAAAAAGATAATAAGAAAAGAAATACCGCCCTGCTGTTCAAATTCACCCATGAATTCCATCTGGTGCTCATGAATGTTGTGAAGCGGGAAGGTGTCGGCAGTACACTCCTTAGCATCAAAGCATACAGGAACTCCCTGGACAACACCTATATAGTCGACGGTACTTTTTTTGTCGAAATAAGCCAATGTGATATGATTGTGTTCCTTGTCCATATTGATAGGGGTTATGGGTGTCGGAATCTTCTGTATAAGCGCAAGCTTCTTTTCACGATACCGGTCATTACTCTGATTTATCAACTCTTCAAGCGTTGAACCTCGAAGTCCTCTTGAATTCCATGTAGGCATGTGTGTACCTCTTTTATCGGTCATTATTGGAAGTCATAAATATTATAGAATACCGCGTGTGAACCATTCAAGCTTGGGCGGAACTAAAGCGCGGTATTCCCTGCCGCCCGGAAGAACTATACGATATGCGTGCAGAAGCTGATCCTTAAGCTTGTATTTCTCATTGATGTGTCTGTCACCGTACTTGTAATCTCCGAGCACCGGATGATTAAGCATCGCAAGATGTGCCCTGATCTGATGAGGGCGGCCTGTTATCAGATGCACCTCAAGCACGGTGTAATCCTCACCATGACCGAGAACGCGGTAATCCGTTCTTATGAACCTCTCATCGCTTTCCGCAACGGTATCTGTATCAAGCGGTCTTACGCTCACCTTATTTGAGGCTTCATCCTTAATCAGCAGTCCGCATACGCTGCTGTCATGTTCTATCTTTCCTTTGGCAACGGTTATATAATACTTCTCAAGTGTCCTGTCCTTAATCATCCGTGAAAGTTCACGGCTTCCCTGCATTGATTTTCCGGCAAGCACAAGCCCGCTTGTGTTGCGGTCAAGGCGGTTGCAGACGGACGGCTTAAATGTTCTAAGCTGTGCCTCGTCGATTTTTCCTTCATGTAAAAGATATCCTATGATATATTCGTTAAGGGAGACATCGGACGGAGCTGCTTTCTGCGTCAGCATCCCCGAAGGCTTGTTGACAAATATTACATCATCATCTTCATACACTATGTCAAGCTTCTTGTACGGATATGCTTTGACAGCATTGCTGACATTCTTTGAACCGCTGAATTTATCGATAGTCTCATCCGATAGAAAAAGCTTCACGCTGTCACCGACTGAAAGCTGTTCTTTTCCTGTACACTTGGCACCGTTTAGAACAATATTTTTTTTTCTCATCATCTTGTAAAGAAATGACACCGGAGCTTCCTTCAATATTCTTCCGAGATATTTATCAAGTCTCTGCCCCGCCTCGTTCTTACCAATGGTAAATTCCTGCATATCTGTATCCCAATCTTATATACATAATATTTTAAAATTATATACGATATCCTCTATGCGCTTCTGCTCCTCATCAGTGTATTCAGCAGAAGCCGCACTGTTGACTGCGGCAAGTCTCTTCTTATACTTGCCTAAATCAGTATAAAAGCTCACGTCAGCCGTTATATCAGAGCGTTTTAAAAAATCCTTTATATACTTGCCGTGATAGGCTGTGTCAAGCTTCTTGTCCGTGCAGTATATCAGAATATGTGCCTTATCAACTGCAGTATATGTAAACTCAATGCTTTTCTTCTCCGGCGTAATAAGAATGTCCGCAAGAATCGTAAGCTTGTCGTAATCCTCGCACATTTTATCATACTCCGCCCTGTCAGCCTTCCCCTTTCTCGGATACATAAGAAAGTTGACAGTCATCTTTCCCGTCGGAAGCATCATAAGGATTGCGGCAACAGTGAGAAGATTTCCTCTGTCGGCAAATATAAATATTCCGCTGAAAAATAACAGCAGCACCAGCAGATAGCCGCTGACCATGGCTATTCCCGTCTTTATTTTTCTGCTTTTGAAATATCCCGGTACTCCTTTTGGAATATTTTTAATTATATTTCCCATAATAATCCTCCATATCACTGTCACTTATAGGTAAAAAGAATTTAGAAAAACTTCATCAAAAGTCTGTGCGGAAGGAATCTTCCGGCAACATGTGCAAGCTTCATGGTGCGTCCGTAAATGCTCAGCTCATTTCCGAGTGCAGCGTCCTTTATCGCCTGTTCAACCACGTTCTCAGGCTTTGCCATCACCATACGCTTTAACGGCTTGACATTTTTTCCGGCTATGTCGAAAAATTCCGTGTCCACAGGACCGGGGCAGACTGCCGTCACTGTAATTTTTTTAGGCTTCAATTCCTTGTTGATTGCCTTAGAAAAGCTCAGCACATATGCCTTGGTTGCAGCATAGACTGCAAAATCCGGCTGTGGCATGAATGCGGCAGCAGACGCAAGCTCAATTATTCTTGAATTTGATGATATGTAAGGCAGGCACAGCTTAGTCACGGCAGTCAGTGCACGGCAGTTAATGTCAATCATGCCAAGCTGTTCATCATAACCAAGCTCGTCGAAGCTTCCGCTCTTTCCATAGCCTGCACAGTTGACAAGAAGCTTGATATCAGGTGCATTCTCCTCAAGCAGCTCTTTAAGAGCCATGAGCTCGTCTTTGCTTGATAAATCAAGTGAAATCACTCTGGAAGTCAGCTTAATTTCATCGGCAACCTCCTCAAGCCTCTCAGTCCTTCTTGCTATGAGCCATATCTCATCGAATTTAGAATATCTTGCTGATATCTGTCTTGCGAACTCTCTTCCGAGTCCTGATGATGCCCCTGTAACCACTGCAATCTTCATAAGCCTGCCTCCTGATATTATGACTTCGATCTGTATGTGCTAATGCTTTTGTTTTTCTTTTCTGCCGGTATTTTTATTGTTCCTTGTGCCTTGGCTTTTAATATTTTTGCTATGGGTATTTTTTACGGCATTCTTTCCGTTATCTGCCGTTTTATGCTTTGTTGTATTTACATCCTGTTTCATACGGCGAGGTGGAATAAGACAGTGCTTGTCAAAGCCGATTAAATCCTGTCTGTGTTCCCTCAAAAGTGCTTCTTTTACAAGCTCATAGTTAGCCGGATTTTTAAACTGAATAAGTGCACGCTGCATCGCCTTCTCATGAGGGTTGGTCGTGACATATACAGGCTTCATGTCTCTCGGATCAAGTCCGGTGTAATACATACAGGTCGATATAGTCGACGGTGTCGGATAGAAATCCTGAACCTGTTCCGGCATATAACCTAAATCCCTTATATATTCCGCAAGTGCTATGGCATCCTTGAGGGTTGAACCCGGATGCGAAGACATGAGGTATGGAATGGCATACTGCTCCTTGCCAAGCTTCTTATTAATAGCCGTATATTTTTTCAGAAATGCCTCATATACCGAATTCTCAGGTTTTCCCATAAGCCTCAGAACATTGTCTGTAATATGCTCGGGTGCCACACGCAGTTGACCGCTTATGTGGTACCTGCACAGTTCTTCCATAAATGTATCATCCTTATCGGCAAGTACATAATCAAAGCGGATACCTGAACGCACAAAGACCTTTTTGACCTTTGGAAGATTTCGAAGTTTTCTTAAAAGCTCCACATAATCACTGTGGTCAGCCTTCAGGTTCACACATGGCTTTGGAAAAAGGCACTGCTTGTTGGTGCATACGCCCTTTGTAAGCTGTTTATCACATGAAGGACGCCTGAAATTGGCTGTCGGACCGCCGACGTCATAAATATATCCCTTAAAATCAGACTGCTCCGTCATCTGTTCTGCTTCCTTGACTAAGGATTCATGGCTTCTTGCCTGAACAATTCGTCCCTGATGAAATGTGAGTGCGCAGAACGAGCATCCGCCAAAGCATCCTCTGTTGCTTGTAAGGCTGAACTTAATCTCGGCAAATGCGGGTACTCCGCCGAGTGCATCGTATGACGGATGCCATGCGTTCATATAAGGCATGGCATACACATCGTCAAATTCCTGCTGTGTGAGCGGATATGACGGCGGATTCTGAATAACATACTCTTTTTCCTTATACTGTTCAACGAGATGCTTTGCAACAAAAGGATCCGTGTTGCAGTACTGCTTGTAGAAGCTCTCAGCATAGGTCTTTTTGTCGCGGCATATTTCATCGTAGGATGGAAGCATTATATACTCGTCATAGAGATGTTCAAGGCTCTTAGCCTTATAGACGGTTCCACGTATAAAGGTTATATCCTTTACATCTATTCCCGAGTTAAGTGCATCGGCAATCTCAACGATGGAGTGTTCACCCATTCCGTAGGATATAATGTCGGCACCGCTGTCGAGAAGGATTGAACGCTTGACCTTGTCAGACCAATAATCGTAATGTGCAAGTCTTCTAAGACTTGCCTCTATGCCTCCGATGATTATCGGTGTCTTTTTGTAAGTCTGTCTTATGAGATTACAGTACACAATCGTGGCATAGTCAGGTCTTTTCCCTATAACGCCCCCCGGAGTGTAAGCATCCGAGCTTCTTCTCTTCTTAGACACGGTGTAGTGATTGACCATTGAGTCCATGTTGCCTGCCGAGACAAGAAATCCGAGACGCGGCTCACCAAGTATCGTGACACTCTCCCTGTTCTTCCAGTCAGGCTGTGGGATAATGCCGACCTTGTAGCCGTTAAGTTCAAGTATTCTGCTTATTATAGCCTGTCCGAAAGAAGAATGGTCAACATATGCATCTCCGCATACATATACGAAATCACACTGTGTCCACCCTCTTTTCTCCATATCTTTTCTGCTTACAGGTAAAAAATCTTTCATACTGACCTCATTTTGTTTTATACAATCTCAGTGTAGTCCTCAATAAAATACTTTGCGAGTCTTTCCTTCTCCTTGCGCATACCGTGTGAGTAATCATCCTCAACCGCAACCGTTGTCATCCCCGCCGAATTGCCTGCCATAATTCCCATGGGAATATCCTCAAACACAAGACACTCCGAAGGCGCAATACCAACCTTTTTTGCAGCGAGAAGATATATGTCGGGTGCAGGCTTGCCGGCTCCCGCCTCACATCCCGTGGTGATAGCGTCAAAGTACTCAAGCACTCCCTCAGCCTTTAGTGCTCCCTCGATAAGTGTCACGGAATTGCTTGATGCGATGCCGATTCTTATGCCGTCGGACTTCAGCCGTGCAAGAAACTCCTTTGCACCTTTCTTAAGCTTTACCTCAGATGTGTACTTATCGTAAGCCATCTGATTCCATTTTTTCTTTATGTCTTCAACATCATCATCAATGCTGAAACGCTTTTTAAAATATTCGGCTGTCTCCGTAAAACTCATTCCCTCAATGCATTTTTGCAAATCAGCGGGCAGTTCCTGACCTATGGCACTCAAAAAATCGATATCAATATTTCTCCACACCCACATGGAGTCCACAAGTGTTCCGTCAAGGTCAAACAAAACCGCTTTCCTGTCTTTTAATAATTCGTTATAACTGTATTTCATATATATGAACGGTCTATGCCGTTGCCTCCTTAAGCATATTAATTTCTTCGTCGGTCAGTCTTCTGTATTCACCCGGAGCGAGTGCAGCATCAAGTTCCAACGGTCCCATTGAGAGTCTTTTAAGATATGTCACGCTGCATCCGACAGCCTCAAACATTCTCTTAACCTGATGAAACTTTCCCTCATGTATTGTAAGCTGTATTTTGGATGTATTTTTAGCCATATCAGTCTCAAGCACCGTGAGTTCACCCGGCATCACCGGCGTTCCGTCAAGCATGGTAAGCCCCTCGGCAAAACGGCGGATATGCTCATCCGTCACTATTCCGTCTATATCTGCATAATAGACCTTATCCACATGCTTCTTAGGTGCAAGAAGTCTATGCGCCAAATCACCGTCATTGGTGATTAAAAGCAGACCTTCCGTATCCTTGTCAAGCCGTCCGACAGGAAAAAGATCATTTCTCGTGCGCTCATCTATCAGGTCGAGAACCGTCTTTGCATTCTTGTCAAGTGTCGCGGTTATAACTCCAGCCGGCTTATTGAGCATAAAATATTCCATGTCGGAAAATGCGATAACCTGACCGTCGACAGACACGACATCGATGTTCTCGTCAATCTTTACATCTGAAGCTTTCACAACTTCGCCGTTCACGGTTATTCTGCCTTTTTTTGCCATATCCTTTATTGTGCTGCGGCTTGCAACACTCATTTCCACAAGGAATTTGTCAAGTCGTTTCATATATACACCCCTGCATATTGCAAGCATTGCTTGCAGTACTGCCACCAATAAGCAGTTTGAAAATTTTATTTTTAAACTTTTTGCACCTTATTACATCCATCTCCAGCCGGGAAGATACTTATTCTTCACCTGACCGTTATTATACTTTCCCCAGCCTAACGGGTATCCGTCAACCATGATAAGCTTCATTGAATTATTTCCGGTCACGCATGACTCGTCAACCTCAATCGTCTCACCCTTCAGATATCTGATGACGGCATCATCCGAGAGCTTTAAATTGACCTGACTGCTGTACTGTCCATCTTTAAGAGTCATTGCAAATGCCTGACTCGGCTCAAAGCGGTTCTTCTTAAGCTCGCCGAGAAGTGTTCCTGTTCTCATTGCCCTGAGTCCCTTAAGGCTTCCCGCAAGCGGAGGCAGGTAGTACACTTTATCTCTCTGGATTATTATATCAGATGACGGAATCTCCAAAGTCAGTTCATCCAAGAACGCTGTAAGTTCATCCGGAAGCTTGTTTGGTCTGCCGTGCACAGGTATGTCCTGAACCGCCTCGCCATCCTTCCTTAACAGCGCAACAAAATGACCTTCTCCCTGCATCTTATGAGGGAATATTCGCACGCACTGAGGCAGTCCGATTCCCTTTGAAAAGCCTTCATACGGATGTATTGAAGATATTCCCGAATTGAATATATCAACCAGCGAAAAATCAGGATGATTTTCCAAAAACAGGCTTATATTATCCTCATCCTCAAGCTTTGAAAATGTACATGTCGAATAGAGCATATATCCGCCGGGCTTCAACATCTGTGATGCCTGGTTTAATATGCTCTTTTGTATTGCCGCAAAGTATTCCGGTCCGTTCATCTGCCAGCTTTTGATGAGCTTATTGTCTTTTCTGAACATTCCCTCGCCTGAACAAGGTGCATCTATCAGAATCTTATCAAAAAAACCTTCAAATGAAGATATGAGCTTCCCCGGCTCCTCGCATGTAATCACCACATTGCCGATTCCGCTGACCTCTATATTCTTAAGAAGTGCCTTGGCTCTCGATGCAGATATATCGTTGGAAACCAAAAGTCCTGTACCTCCGAGCTTAGCACCGAGTTCAGTACTCTTCCCCCCCGGTGCAGCACATACATCAAGTACTTTATCTCCGTGTTCAATCGGCAGAATATTTGCAGGTGTCATTGCACTCGGCTCCTGAAGGTAGTAGAGTCCCGCAAAATAATACGGATGCTTTGCAGGCTTTTCGTCCTCCTCATAATAGAAGCCATTCTCTATCCAAGGTATTCTCTTTAACTTGAAGGGGCTGATTTTTAAGAAGTCCTCTGTCGAAATCTTAAGGTTGTTGACTCTTAACCCGTACAGACGCTTCTCACCGAAGCTGTCAAGGTAAGCCTGAAAATCATCACCTAATAACTCCTTCATTGCATCTAAATATTTCTGTGGTAATTCCATGTGTATCCTCTCTGTCCCTAATCAACGCTCTGTGCTCTGTATCCTTCTGCTATCTTGTCAAGCTGTCTGCTGAACTCTAAGAGATGTTCAAGGTCATTTTCCTGATATATTCTGAAAAATTCATCCTGAATTTTAATTACATCCCTTTTGTTGGCTACCTTGTACAGATTCTGTATATTGATAAGTATATCATTTACTATATTAGCCTTGTATGTGAATGAGTTCTGGGCATCCATAATCTCTTCATGGATTGATGACATCTCCTCATCAAGCTTTAATATTGCCTCGGCAGCAGAGCTTAAGCGCACCCTGATATGCTCAGGAATGCTCTCACGGTACTTATACTGAAGTGAATGCTCAATCGTAGCCCAGAAATTCATCGCCATTGTTCTTATCTGAATCTCAACAGGTATGTCCTTCTTGCCCTTACTTGTCTCGACACTGTAATTAATTATGATGTGGTAGCTTCTGTAGCCGCTCTCCTTACGGTTGGTTATGTAATCCTTCTCTCTTATAACCGTCATATCACTACGGCTCTTGATTATATCAACAACCTCATAGATATCCTCAACGAACTGACAAATGATACGAAGTCCCGCCACATCCTCAATCATCTCCATTATATGGTCTATCGGAAAGCCCTTCTTCTGGGCTTTCTCGATTATGCTGGAAATCTTCTTAACTCGTCCTGTCACCTGCTCAATCGGTGAGTAGGCAGCTTCCTGACGATATTCGTTGATTATGTGATTGAACTTGACCAAAAGCTCATCCACAGCCAGCTCGTATGGAGCCAAAAGCTCTCTCCATAACTGTATTTCCATTCGTAACCTCCAAAATCCCGTTCAATCCACGATTGAACAAGCCCCTTATTTATTTCATTGACCCGAGCAGTGCCGTGAGATACTTCCATACCTTCTCTACCGACTTAATGTTAAGCTTCTCTGAAGGTGTATGGATATCCTTCATATCAGGTCCTATCGAAATCATGTCAAGCTCCGGAAGCTTCTCTGCAAATAATCCGCACTCAAGTCCCGCATGAATTACACATACATTGGCTTTCTCATTAAACATATCCTCATAAAGCTTTACAGCTTTGTCACGAAAAGCGGACTCCGGACGGTATGCCCACTCAGGATAGCATCCTGTCTCAACGTACTCACCGCCAAAGAACTCTATCAGATAGCGGAGCTTATCGGCGAGAGCCTGCTTTGCAGAGCCCACAGAGCTTCTCACTGAAAAGCTGATTGTTATGCAGTCCCTGTCCATGGAAAGAATGCCAAGATTAAGTGAGGTCTCAACAAGACCCTCGATGTGTCCGCTGAACTTCTGAACTCCGTTAGGAACATTCATAAGAAGGAAAATAAAAGCCTGCTTATTCTTCTCCCCGATAACCTCAGCTCCATCGCCGGCTAAATCTTCAACAATAATTCTTATTCCGTCATCAGTCCCTGAGTATTCGTTCTTTAGCTGTGCAGTCAGTATGTCGCAGAGCTCCCTTACTCTTGTCTCATCATCCGGATTGATACAAAGGTCAACAGAGCATTCTCTTGATATTGCATTGTCCATTCTTCCACCGGCAAGACCGCTTATACCATAGAAAAGCTCCTCGTCGAGGTTGAATAAAAGTCGTCCGAGTATAATATGTGCATTGGCTCTTCCCTTGTTGATCTCCATTCCGGAATGTCCGCCCGCAAGACCTGTAATGGTGATTCTTACATTCTTTCCATCCATTCCTGTATAGCTTACGGGAAGTCTTAATCCCGAACGCATTCCGCCGGCGCAGCCTACAATAAATGCCCCCTCCTCTTCATTATCAATATTGATAAGATATTTTGATGAAAGAACGGAGCCGTCAAGCATCTTAGCACCGTCAAGTCCGACCTCCTCATCAACCGTGAACACCGCCTCAATTGCCGGTGCCTTGATGCTCTCATCGTCAAGTACCGCAAGGGCATAAGCTATTGCAATACCGTCATCGCCGCCCAAAGTGGTTCCCCTTGCGGTCACATAACCGTCCTCAACATACACATCAAGAGCATCCTTAAGGAAATCATGCGTGCAGCCGCTCTCCTTCTCGCATACCATGTCGAGATGTCCCTGTATGATAACCCCCGGAGCATTCTCATATCCGGCACTTGCCGGTCTGTAAATAACCACATTATTATATTCGTCCTGATATACCTTTAGACCTCTTTTTTTTGCAAAATCAACGCAGTAATCGCTAATCTGCTTAGTATTGTGAGAACCGTGAGGTATCTGTGTCAACTCTTCAAAAAACATAAAAACCTTTTCAGGCTGTAATCCTTTTAATGCATTATTCATAATGTCATTCCTCCGTCTGTGGCTGTATAAAGCCACATTTTATTGTGCCACATTTTTCAGAAAAAAGCAACAAAAATGATACGGGACTAAATTAAGGTGTAATCGAATATTATATATCGAATTACTTATTGAAGGTTAACCATGAAACAATCCATTATACGAATCACCGCTGTGATTATATTTATGTTTCTGCTTCTTACATCACCCGTGGCGGCACTTGAAGGTGCCTCCTATGGACTTACGCTCTGGTACAGAACACTGTTCCCGACACTTATGCCTTTTATGGTTCTGTCAAGCTTCATAGTATATACGGGCTGTGCCAAGCCAATTGGCACTGTCTTTCTTCCTCTCACAAAGCTTCTAAAGCTTCCTCAAAGTGCAGGCTACTGCATTCTTACCGGGTTTCTGTGCGGTTATCCTATGGGGGCGTATGTATGCGGACAGCTTGATGAGACAGATGAGCTTGACGAGCAAACCTCCGCTTTTCTTGCTCCTGTCTGCAACAATGTAAGCCCGATGTTCATGATAAGTTATATCTGCATAAGCTGTATCGGTGATATTAAGTATTCTCTGCCTGTTATGGCAGTATTAATCGGGAGTGCTTTTGGCTGCATGATATTTTTCAGGCTGCCTTCAATCGTTCACAATAAAAAAAACATGGCAGATTCAACACATACAGGAGAAATGACTGATAAAAACATAAATGTGTCAACAAGCCAAGCCTTAACCCGTTCCGTGGAAAGTGCCCTGAGCGCAAGTCTGAAGCTGTGCATATATGTCATGTTGTTCTCAATAGCAGGTTCAATAATCGGTCAAATATCATTTATCCCGGACACAACAAAGGCCGCGCTGATGTCTCTCATGGAGATTACAGCCGGCCTTGATAAAATATCCGGGTTAAATATTGCCCTCAAATATAAAATTCTGATGATGCTGTCATTCACCGCTTTCGGCGGAATGTCAAGTGTATTGCAGACCATGTCCCTGTGGTCGGGAAAAAATTTTCACTTAAAAAACTACATACTGTATAAGCTTGGCATCGCGGCTTTCACCGCCCTTACAGCCTTACTCCTCATAGTCATCGGAATCCTGTAGACCAGCAGCCGCGTCATCCTGCTGTGGCTGTTCCTCCTCGGTTCCTATTCCTGCAAGCTCGTTGCGGTTAGAAATAACCACATTCAAATCTTTATCAAGAGCATTTAAAAGTCCCTCATACTTGGAACGGTTGCTCTCAATCGAATGTTCAATAATTCTCTGAAGATTCGCAAGCATATCATCCGTGTACTGAACGGCACCGTAACGCATCTGATTGGCTTCCTCAGTGGCCTGATCAAGTATTGCCTGCGCCTGCGCATAAGCCTGCTCCTTGATATCCTCTGCCTCAGCATACGCACGCTGCATAATCTCATGCTCATTTACAAGCTCCTGAGTATGAGCCTTGGCAGCATTAAGCATTGAATCAGCCTGATCCTTCGCATCGGCAAGGATTGCCTCCTTATTGCTGATAAGCTTCTGATATCTCTTAATCTCATCCGGAGTTCTAAGCCTGAGCTCACGAAGCAGTTCCTCAATCTGTTCCTTCTCAACAATAATCTTATTGCTTGAAAACGGAGCAGGCTTACAATTCTCGATGTATTCTTCAATATCTGCTATCATCTCTTCAATTCTGTTCATGGTAATCCTCCCGATTTTATTTTTTATTTAATGTTATATTTTTCTAAAACAAGGCTGCGAACCTCAGGTGCAACGAACTTGGATATATCACCGCCGTATCTTGCCACTTCCTTAACCACGCTTGAGCTAAGATAAGCATAATTGAGATTCGTTGTCAAAAATATCGTGTCAATATCAGGTGCAATAATATGATTAGTCTGTGACATCTGAAGCTCATACTCAAAATCCGTCACAGCTCTGAGTCCTCTAACAACCGCGGTTGCATCGCACATTCTGGCAAATTCAACCAGCAGTCCGTCAAAAGCCCTCACTTCAACATTAGGGTATTCTGAAACTACACCTTTAATCATATTAACACGTTCCTCGGCAGAAAACAATGGAATTTTTGAACTGTTCACCAAAACGCCGACTATGAGCTTGTCAAAAAGACGCGATGAACGACTTATAACATCCATATGTCCGAGTGTAACCGGATCAAAACTGCCCGGATATACTGCAATTCTCATAATTTTATCAAGTGTTAAGACACTTACTCCTTTATTTTTTGTATAAATGCATGCTTATTGTTCTTATATTCCTTAATCTTGTAGATTGCAAATCCAAGACCTTCAAGATAATCAAAGCTTGTCTCGTTCGAAGCCTCGACAACAATAATTGAATAGTCATCAATCAGCTCTGAACCCGAAAGATATGTGATGATTTCTTTCTCATATTCATGATTATATGGCGGATCCATGAAAACTATGTCAAAAACAGTCTTTCCCTCAAGACGCCGTAATGCGGTAATGGCATCTGTCTCCATCAACACAGCATCATCAGCAAGCTTGGTAAATGCCAGATTTTCTCTGATACATGCTGATGCTTCGCGGCTGTTTTCAACAAGATACGCTTTCTTTGCACCTCTGCTGAGTGCTTCTATCGCAATAGCTCCGCTTCCGGAAAACAAGTCCAGGAATGTGCTTCCCGGCACATCATTTTGTAAAACATTAAAAAGTGTTTCCTTTGTTCTGTCCTGTGTAGGACGTGTTGCCAATCCATCTATAGTCTTAAGCGGCATGCTTCTTCTTGTTCCCGCAATTACTCTCATAGCCAACCTCCGTTGTTACCATCAATAATATATCTTTGCTTCCTGAATCATCTTAAAATCAAATCCGTTGATATCAAATATATTGACACAGCAATTCTTCTGAAATACACCGTCCCACATATTCTTTATCTGAAGATGATTAAGGTAAATCATCATAGATTTGTTGAGTGCTCCATGCGCCGTCACAAGAACAACTGCATCAGGCTCCTTTACAGACAACGGAACTATCACATTGTCGATAAAGTCCCGCGAGCGTGCACATAACTGCTCATAAGTCTCTCCGCCTTCTGCCGGCTTGTATTTTTCAGGTGCATCAAAAAAATAATGAAAATCCGCTGTTATCAGCTCTGAACTGACACCTTCATTGATGCCGAAGCCGATTTCCTTAAGGCGGTCATCAGTAACAATAGGTACAGTTCTGCCGCCTCGTATAATTTCCGCAGTTCTGTATGCTCTTTTTAACGGACTTGAAAATATATGGTCAAATCTTATATCCTTAAGGGCTTCGCCGGTGATTTTGGCAAGCCTTATTCCGTACTCATTTAATTCGGTGTCACTCTGACCCTGAAGCCTCCTCTGCTTATTCCAGTCAGTTTCACCATGTCTGATTATATATAATTTCATAGCTGTATCCTCTGTGTAATACATATATTATCGCTCTTACACCCGCTCATTATAGCATTATATCATCCTGTGTAAAAGACTTTTTAAGTGAATTTTGCAAATTGTTTGAAATAACATAATCAGCACAATCCTTTGCTTTTTTCAGCATATCGGCATCCGTGTATATATCGGCGAGCTTGAAATTGACATCCCCGCTCTGTCGAATCCCAAAGAAATCTCCCGGACCCCTGAGCTTTAAATCCTGCTCGGCAATATAAAAACCATCGTTTGATTTACCGATTATTTCAAGTCTCTCCTTCGATTCCGTTTTCTTTGACGTGCTGACAAAAATACAGTAGGACTGTGCGCTGCCGCGTCCAACCCTGCCTCTTAGCTGATGCAGCTGTGCCAGTCCGAACTTTTCCGCGTTCTCTATTAGCATTACGGTTGCATTCGGAACATTTATGCCGACCTCAATAACCGTTGTCGACACAAGCACCTGTGTCTTACCCTCCGCAAATCTCTCCATAATTTCATTTTTGAGTTCAGCCGGCATCTGTCCATGTAGTCCCTCAACGCTTAAGCCAGGAAGATTATTCCTAAGCTCCACCGTATAATCCGTGACATTTTCGCTCTCGCTCACTTCACTCTCCTCGACCATCGGACATATAACATAGGCCTGATGTCCTTTAGCGGCTTCATTCATTATGAACCTGTAGGCATTCGGCCTGTAATCATCACCGACAACCGCATTTTTTATCGGAAGCCTACCGACAGGCATCGCATCAATTATCGAAATATCAAGGTCGCCGTACAGTATGATGGCAAGTGTGCGCGGTATAGGCGTTGCGCTCATTACACATACATGCGGATGCACGCCTTTTCCCGCCAACATTCCTCGCTGATTCACGCCGAAACGGTGCTGCTCATCCGTTATTACAAGCCCCAGCTTGTTATATTCAACCTTTTCCTGGATAAGTGCATTGGTTCCTATAATTATATCAGCCTCACCTGTCCTTATCATCTCATGTGTCCGTTTTTTTTGCGCCGCACTCATAGAGCCGACCAGCAGAACCGGATGAAACGGTATAGCATGCTGTTCAAAAAGAGAACATATTGTATCATAATGCTGCTTAGCCAGCACTTCGGTCGGCGCCATAAGCGCACCCTGACAGCCTGACTCAACCGCATTCAAAAGCACAAGAATTGCAATAATCGTCTTGCCTGAGCCTACGTCTCCCTGAACGAGTCTGTTCATTGTCCTGCTTCCGGACATGTCGGCTGTCATCTCGTTATATGCTTTCCTCTGTGGTGCAGTAAGCTCGTATGGGAGTTCTTTTATAAGCTTTAGCGCATATTGCCCCTCTGTTATCGGACATTCATTTGCCATATACTCTCTACGGGCTTTGAGATTATCAAGCTTCATCATAAATGCAAAAAATTCATCGAATGCCAGCCTTTTTCTCGATGACTGCATTTCGTCCATTGTCCGTGGAAAATGTATATACCTGACAGCCTCATACAGAGGTGTCAGTTCATACTTTTCCACAAGCTCCTTTGGAAGATACTCAAGCTCCTCAATATTATTCTGAGCGGCAAAATACTGTGCCATGGCTTTTATTACCATGTTATTGGTAAGTCCCTTGACCAGAGGATATATCGGCTGTATATAGTGAAGTTTCTGCTCATATTCGGCAGCAGTGTACAGCTTAGGCTGTTCCATTGCCGCAAGACTCCCTTTAAAAACCACTCTTCCCCTGACCATGTATCTGTATCCGCGCTTTAGAGAGCCCTTCATAAACGGCATATTAAACCATGTAAGCTTAATTCTCTCTCCTTGCTCATCCACTGCAAATACCGTTGTAATCGTGAGCTTTCTTATGGTTTTAATCTCAACATCAGAAAAGATTGAGACATATATGGTGTACACACCGTCCTCATCAATATCCTTTATCAGTACAGGATCTTTATATATGTCGTAGCTTCGCGGATAATAGAACGGAAGCTTCTCCGTATCTGTTATTCCCGCTTTGGCAAACAGCTTTTCCGTCTTTTCTCCTATTCCTTTGAGACTGCTCAGCTTCATACTACCCCTCATTTCCCTGATTATCAAAAGACTGCCGTGCCAAGAAATAATCCTTATATTATTCTCAGCACGGCAGCCATATAATTCATAACTTACAATTATTTATTATTCTACGGAAACAATGTAATAATAGATAGGCTGACCACCACTGTGTACCTCAAGATCGAGGTCAGGATAAGCCTCCTCAAGCTTAGCTGTGAGTGAATCAACCTGCTCTTCTGTCACATCTTCACCGTAATATACACTGATAAGCTCGGAATCATCGTCGATAAGCTGCGAAAGCATGTCTATGGTAGTGCTCTCAATATCCTTGCCGACAGAAAGGATTGTCTTATCTCCGATACCCATTATATCATTCTGCTTAATCTCCTTGCCGTCCATCGATGTATCTCGAACGGCATAAGTTACCTGTCCCGTCTTAACATTCTTCATCTCGGATGACATATTCTCAAAATTAGACTCAGCATCAGCGGTCTCATCAAAATTGATGAGTGCAGTGATGCCCTGAGGGATTGTCTTAGACGGAACTACATATACATTCTTATCCGTAACAATCGACTGAGCCTGATTAGCCGCGAGAATGATGTTGGAATTGTTAGGGAATATGAATACATTCTCGGCATTAACCTTGTCTATGGCGTTGAGCATGTCTTCCGTGCTCGGATTCATTGTCTGGCCGCCCTCGATTACAACATCAACTCCGAGTCCCTCGAATATTTCGCTCAGACCGGCACCTGCAGATACTGAAATGAAGCCATACTTCTTCTTAGGCTCAGCAGGCTTCCTGGCAGCTTCCTCAGCAGCCTTTTTCTCTGCCTCCGCCTTCTCAGCTTCCTTTATGAGCTTCTCCTTATGCTCCTCACGCATATTATCAATCTTCATCTTGCTGAGAGAACCATAAGTGAGTGCCTTCTGAATTGCAAGACCCGGATCATTGGTATGTACATGTACCTTAACAATCTCATCGTCAGCAACCACCACTATGGAATCACCAATTGATTCAAGATAAGCCTTGAAATTAAGCTCATCACCGTTGTCGAACTTCTTCTCTATGTTGATAATAAACTCTGTGCAGTAACCGAACTTAATATCAGCTTCAACCGCATCAGCCTCAACCTTGGCTGTTGTTCCGCTTCCGAGTGCTGCCGTGAGGTCTATCTCCTTGCCGAGCAGGCAGTCATAGGCACCTGATATAACTTCGATAAGTCCTTGTCCGCCTGAATCTACAACACCTGCTTCCTTGAGAACAGGAAGCATTTCCGGTGTCTGTGAGAGCACATAGCGTCCGTGTTCAATAACCTGACCTAATATCTCCTCAAGGTCACCGTTCTCACCTGCAAGTTCATTCATCTTATCAGCAAGTCCCTTAGCAACCGTGAGAATCGTTCCCTCCTTAGGCTTCATTACAGCCTTGTACGCCGTCTCCGTTGCCTTCTGGAATGCTCTGGCTAAAACCTCAGCATCTATAACCGTTACAGTCTTGATTTCCTTTGTAAAGCCTCTGAAAAGCTGTGAAAGAATAACACCTGAGTTACCTCTCGCACCTCTTAAAGAACCTCCGGATATAGCCTTGGACAGATTCTCAAACGTCGGTGAGGATATAGAGCTTACTTCCTTCGCCGCCGACAGAATCGTCATGGTCATATTCGTTCCGGTGTCTCCGTCAGGTACCGGGAATACATTCAGTTCGTTAATTATTTCCTTTTTTGCTTCCAGATTGGCAGCTCCCGCCAAAAAACACTTCTTGAGCATGGCTGCATCTATGGTATTAATAGCCACTGTTAAAATCCTCCTTAATAACGGTTAGTCAATTACTCTTACGCCATCAACAAATATATTGATCTGCTTAATCTTCATTCCTGCGAACTCTTCAACCTTATACTTAACACTGTTCACAAGGTTGTCTGCCACTGCGGAGATAGACACTCCGTACGATACAATAACATGAAAATCCAAAGTAATCAAGTTATCTTCATCAATCTTTACATTAATTCCATGTGTGAGGCTCTCCCTCTTGAGGAGCTTAACAAGACCGTCTTTCATGCTTACGGCTGCCATTCCGACAATACCGAAGCTCTCAATAGCCGTGGTACCTGCAAACATTGCAATAACTTCAGGGTCTATCATAACTGTTCCTAATTTATTTTCAATTCGACCTTTCATGGTTCCTCCAATCTCCGTGTGAATCACGGTTTACAAAGTCATGATGCAACCATTATACATTATTATTGTAAAAAATGGAACTTAAAAGTGAAAATCTTTAAAAAAATATTTTTTTTGCTTGCAAAATGTTCTAATATCTGTTATCATAACTTCTGTTGTCAGCCGAGTAGGCATTATTAAGCTTTGAGGAGGTGCAATCATGGCAAAGTGTGCTGTTTGTGATAAGGGTGCTCATTTTGGACTCAAGGTAAGTCACTCTAACAGAAAATCAAACAAGATGTGGAAGTCAAACGTTAAGTCAGTTAAGGTTTTGACAACAGCAGGTCCAAGAAAGATGTATGTATGTACTTCTTGCTTAAGATCAGGCGCTGTTACAAGAGCGTAGTCAAGAGTTTGATGTTAATTAAGCCCCGGAATTATTCCGAGGCTTTTTTTACGTCCGCCGATTTTCTGATTTCTTATTGCCTTCCTACTTACAGCAGCAAAACAGGTTGTACCCGCATATCATCAACAATATAATTATCACTATTCCCCAGAATATATTTTGAATTAACATTCCAATTATCATTCCCACAGCAATCCAGAACATCATAAAACCTATTATTCTTATCAAATCAACTCTCCCGAATGAATCATGCTGTTCTGTTTTATTATATGCCGATAAATATACTTAATTCATAAAAAAACTTATTTCTAATCGTTAGTCACATCTCCGCTTCCGTCAAGTGATATTGAATCTCCCAAAACCGACGGTACGGGCTTTGCTATCGCAAGAATAAAATCCTTATTTCTGGCTAAAATTTCCCTTAGCTCACGCTTATACTGCCCCGAATAACTTCTAAGGTCGGCGGATACGCCGTAAGCCTCAAGTCCCAATGCCTTTGCAATATATAGTGCACGATAAAGATGGTACTCCTGAGACACAATGATTATTCTGTCTGCTCCGAATATTTCTTTTGCCCTGTAGAGACTCTCATAGGTTGAAAATCCCGCATGATCCATGAAGATATCTTCCGACGGCACACCCTCATTGACTGCATATTCCTTCATCGTACCGACTTCATTGTAATCCGAACGCCCATGGTCACCGCTCATTATAATCCTCGCAGATGCTCCCGCTTTGTACAGGCTTACTCCCGTAATAATTCTGTCATAGAGCATATTGCTCGGCGTCTTATCAGGTTTTACCGATGCTCCAAGCACCAGTATACAATCAATACCACCAAGCTGTGATGCCTCATCAATATCTAAAACTTCCGCTCTTGTTTTGTGTATGACATAACCATTTATCGCAAACACATATACGGCTGCCACAAGGACAGCCGCACAGCATACGGTAACAATTCTTTTAATAAAATTCTTAAATGACATTCTATATTTCTCCGATTTTCTCAGTTTTTGCATAATTATCATCTACACATCTGCAAAAGTCAGCTATTTTTATCGGCTTGGAATAATAATATCCCTGATAATATGCAGCATTCTCCGGGCGGAAAAAATCAACAATTCCTTTGGTCTTAACACCCTCCACACAGGTCTTAACGTTCATAAGCCCCGCGACCTTCAGAATATTGACAACAAACACCATTACGACGCCTCTTATCCTGAGTGCAAGGATACTTATTACTCCGTCATATCCTTGATAGCTTCGTCAACTGCATCATCATTCTTATTCTTCCTGCCGCCTGCGATTCCCGAAATCTTGTCTACCATATCAGGAACCATATCAAGAATCTTGGTTATTGTATCCTGATTCTTGACATTTACAAGTCTTGTCTGTCCATTCTGTATTACAAGTACTGCACTCGGAGAAAGCTTAGCTCCGAGACCTCCACCCGCATTATTCTTAGTGTCACCTGCAAAGGCACCTGCGCCTACGCCGAACGCAACGTCAACAAGCGGAACAATGATAGTGTCATTCACCGTAACCGCATCTCCGACAACGGTCTTAGCGCTCACAAAATTGTCCATTCCCGAAAAAAGTGATTCAACTGTTGAATTAAATCTGCTGTTATCTGCCATAATCGCCCTCCTGCTGCACTGTATTATTTTCTTACAGCACTTATTAATTTCTTAACGTCTTTATTGAAATATACCCTGGCAGCTATAAATAAAATCCTGCCAAGTATAATTCTTCCCTTCAAATCGGCATCTGCCTCAAATACTGCTTCATCCCATACCGGAATAATATTGATTACGAGTCCTGTCGATGCCCTGACTACCGCCACCGCTCCTAATATCTCTCCAAGCATGGCAGGATCATCAAGACCCAGTCTTATGTTAATCACATGACTTCCCGGAAGAACATGCCTGAACAAAAGCTTAATCTGCCTGAATATGAATGTCAAAACACTCTTGTTCTCCTTAAGCAGCTCCGTCACTGTCTTGATGTTATCTATTATACCACCTGTTTTTATATTTGTATTCTTATTTTTTTCTTTTTTATTGTTTTTATTTTCTGCCGTATCTGCTACGGGTGCTTTAGCAGCCGTTTTGTTCACAGCCTGTGCAGACTTATCCGTGGATTGAACCGATTCGACAGTTTTTTCTTCAACTCGTACTGCTTTTGGCTCTGTTTTGACTGCCTTTTTTTGCTGTACGGGTTCAGTTTCGGCTTTAGTCGTTGTTGTTTTTGCTTTCGCCGTAACAGGCTTCGACCTTTCCGCCTTAATCGGCTTTTCCTTCTTTTCCGAAATATTGCGTCCTAAAAGACGTATCTGCATATTCTTCCCGGATCCGTCAAGATTAAAGCTGACATGAAGCAGCCTGAGAAGATACGTCACATGTGCCGTCACCTTAACCCTGCCATGAAATTCCGCATGAACCTTATATCTTATCGGGACAAACAAAAGAAGGCACAGGAGCAGTATTACAATGCCTAAAAGTACCAGAATAACTATACCGATAATCTTAAGAATATTTAATAAAATACTTAGAAAAAGCAACTGCTATACCTCCTTATCGGAGAATACTTTGTCATCATCCGGCGTCTCGTTAAACTCCAGATATGCCCTTAAATCAAAATCACCACTTGCACTATACATTTCGCCGACTATGTCGGCTGCGAGCTCAACTGCAGCCTGCTTTGAACGTGCAATGCCGACAATATATTTTTTTCTGCCTTTGTAATGCGGCTGCATAAGTTCAAGAGAATTAAATATATCAAGAATATTTCGGTCTCTTGAATCGGGAAGAGCAAGCACATATACATTCGGCTCCGGCTTTCCCTTCTCAAGACGGCGGAGCAGACGTGCCTTTTTTTTGGCATTCTCTTCATCAAAATACAGATTATCATACCATATATACTGCACTGCCATGCTCCTGCCTCCCGCACCTGATTTATAATATCACAGATTTTATTCGCTCATCATGTCAAGCATAAGCTTCATGCATGATTTTTGTTCAGCCTCATCGCTGCACTGCCCGAGTGCAACGTGAATATACTTCTTAATCTCCTCAAGATTATTAAAGAACACCGGAAGGTTTCCTAGTATACCCGACATAACAGCACGATTAAAAGGTCTCTCATGCTCCGAAAAGAAATCGGTAAGCTCCTGTGTAAGTTCATCACACTTGCTGTTAATATATGCCTCATCAGCTATTATATTCGAAATTTTATCCTCAACAAGCTTCATAAAACTGCTTCCCGAGCTGAGCCTTTCAAGCTTAAAAAGCTTCTCGTAAGTCTCTTTAAGTCCAAGCTCCTCCGCCTTCTCCATATAAGAGCTCTTAACATCATCGAGCGCATAGCTGTCAGCTGACAACTGAGTCGAAAGCCTCTCCTGAACACCTTCTATGGCAACGAAGCTGTCAAATGAATCTTCTGTAGGAAGGACTCTGTCATATATTGCATCAAGTGCCATATCTATAATCTTCAGACAATGCTGCTTAGCCGTGCTGTCCACAATCGCATCATCGGCAGTGAGAAGTACCATATATGCGTCATTCACCGCATCCATAAGAAGTACGAATATATCAGTCACTCCGACAACGTACTCTGTGGCATCGGCAAGTATTGCTGCTGCATCATTGTAATCCTCCTCAGACATATCAACATAGGAAAAAGAATCCAATTCCCTGAGGCGCTCTGACAGCACCTCAAAAGCCGTATCAAACTGTTCAGGTGTATGAAGCATTGCAACAGATCGGAGCATATATACAAAATCTTCAACCGAAGCTGTCTCCGAGCCCTTGTAAAGCGTGAATGCATCATGCAGCAGTTCAAAGAACTTATTCTTTGACAAGCGCATCGGAATCTGGCTTACCACCTGGCCGATTTTCATATTGACAACCGAATTATCCTTGTCCGATATAATGTAGTTGAGAATATCCTTCTCAAATTTGTCAGCATAGTAGTCAGCGTTTATGTCGCATTCCTTATAATTATACTCAATACGGTTAAGCACATATTCATATATCTGGAATCTGTCAGTGAATGCAGTGAGGACTTCCATTCTTGTAATCAGCTCCTCACGAAGCTCATCAATCTGTGATAATGCCGCGGCAATACTCTCTGCATCAACAGCATCCCCATCAATTCCATTGGTCACTGCATTTGCCAGTCTTGATGCATAATCTGAGACAAGCTCCGTATATTTTGTGTCTTCACCATACACTTCGGCAAATGTATACAGATTGAGTGCAAGCTTGACATACCCCATTCTTCCGTATAGGGAATTCATTCCCGCTGCATATCCCGATAAATTAGTCTCGACGTTCTTCCCCTTGGAAAGTTCAGCCGCAATATTACTTAATTCAGCCATAAACAAATCCTCTTCCGATTAATTTTCTTCTAATACTTTGTCAAATATGTGGAAACAATCAAATGTCGCAAAATAATCACGCGGTGTCTCTGCTCTTCTTATAAGCTTAACCGAACCGTCCTCACAGAGCAGAAGTTCTGCCGAACGGAGCTTGCCGTTGTAATTATAGCCCATTGAAAAGCCATGTGCACCCGTGTCATGTATTACAAGGAAATCGCCCATATCAATCTTAGGCAGCATACGGTCAATTGCAAACTTATCATTATTCTCACAGAGCGAACCTGTGACATCATACTTGTGGTCACACGGCTCATTCTCCTTGCCCATAACAGTAATATGATGATATGCTCCGTACATCGCCGGGCGCATAAGATTAGCCGCACACGCATCACATCCGATGTATTCCTTGTATGTGTGTTTCTCATGAATAGCCTTGGTTACAAGATGTCCGTAAGGTGCCATCATAAAGCGTCCAAGCTCCGTGTATATTGCCACATCGCCCATTCCCGCAGGAACGAGCACTTCCTCATATACTTTTCTTACACCCTCGCCGATTGCATATATATCGTTAGGCTCCTGATCAGGTCTGTACGGAACTCCTATACCGCCTGAAAGATTGATGAATCTGATATCGCAGCCCGTCTTTTCGGAAACCTCAACCGCAAGCTCAAAGAGAATCTTTGCAAGTGTAGGATAATATTCATTCGTTACAGTGTTGCTTGCAAGGAATGCATGGATTCCGAAGTGCTTAGCCCCCTTCTGCTTGAGAAGCTTAAAGCCCTCTATAAGCTGTTCCTTGGTAAAGCCGTACTTTGCGTCACCCGGGTTATCCATAATTGAATTGGCAATCTGAAAATATCCTCCCGGATTGAATCTGCATGATATAGTCTCAGGTATTCCGCAGATGTCATCTAAAAACTGTATATGTGTAAAATCATCAAGATTTATTGTTGCATTAATCTTATGTGCATATTCAAACTCCTCTGCAGGAGTAGCGTTCGAAGAGAACATAATATGCTGTCCGTCAAAATCAAGAGCCTTCGCGAACATAAGCTCTGTGAGAGATGAACAGTCAACTCCGCAGTCATATTCCTTGAGTATGTTTACAAGAAAAGGATTAGGAGTCGCCTTTACCGCAAAATACTCTCTAAAACCCTTGTTCCAGGAAAAAGCCTCCTTAAGCCTCCTGACATTCTCGCGTATACCCTTCTCATCATAGATATGGTACGGCGTAGGATATGTCTTGTCTATTTCCTTTAACTGTTCAAGTGTTACGAATGGTTTCTTTTCCATGGTCATTCTCCTCTTCCTGTCTTTTTTTCGTCATCCTGTTCAATTCTCTGACAATCTTCACAGATTCCGTACAGTACGGTCTTGGAATTGTCTACAAGAAAATGATGATGTTCATACACATGCTCCTCAATCTGCTGCAGGAAATCACAGCTCACATGAAAAAGCCGTCCGCATTTCACACATTTGAGATGAAAATGGCTGCGGCATGCCGACTCGCTATTCCCCTGATATTGATAGCATGCACCGACACCTTCCTCGATATAATACTTGCGTAAGAATCCTTCATCGGCAAGCTTCTCCATATAGCGGTATATCGTGGTGCGCCCTACCTTATTGCCCTCGTTCTTTAAATGATCGGTCACCTCATCGATCGTGACATGACCATCCTGGCACTTTTTAAGATAGTCCAATATAATTTCTCTCTGCTTGGTGCGGTATGCACCCTTCTCATTGCTCTCCATATTCATGTACTCCAAAACAATACTTAGTAAATATTATAAGCTTTCTTTCCTATGCTTGCAAGTAAATTATTATTGTGATACAATTTCTTTTGCCTATTATATCTTTTAAAGGAAAAGGAGAAACACTATGCCGGGTATTCTAGCATTACTGCTTGTGATAGTTGTAGTGTTCCTGATATTCTTCTCAGAGAATCTTCAAAAAAAGAAGATGGACGAACAGCTTCACACAATCATAGGAAATCAGAAGGTTTTATACGGAAGCATGGCTAACCTGACCGTAGGTACGGGCTTCGTGAGAGGCTACTTCGCACTCACGGAGAGATACCTCTACTTCATTGAGAGCAAAAAGGACGGAACCATTAAGCTCACGATACAGCTCAAATACGAGGAAATTTTAAGTCACAAGCTTCATTTCGTCCTCTTCATCGAGGCTCCCGACCACAGCGTGTACGAGATCAAGGCAGCCAACAATACAGCCGCCTACAACATCTTAGTCAACCGGATTAAAAAAGTGTCCGACACTTAGTCAGACACTTTTTTCTTTTTGTATACCGATATATATGCCCCAACGGTTCCAAGCAGGCTCACAAATGATATAACCTCTGCCACTCTCCACTTCACAGGTGCCTTAAATCTGACATTTATCCTGCCGGAGTAACCCTCAGGGATTATAACCTTTATTGTTTTTCGTGAATCATCCACAATATAAAAATTCTGACCGCTTACACTGTCATAAGCAATATATCCATTATAGTAGTATATCGGAAGCGTTATACTGCTTTCAGCGGAAGTATTTACAACATTAAATCCCGTCACGCCTTTTCCCTCATAGGCATAATCATATACCTCAAGTGAACCGCTGTCATATATAATATTCACGTTATCAGTAGTGCTCACATCGGCACGATTTGGCAGATATTCCTGTGTACCGATATTTCTGCTGTTGCAGTTGTACTCCGAATAATAACCACTGTCCTTTAATGTATACATATAATTACTGTAAAAATATCCCGCCGAAACCAATGTGAAAACCGCGATAATCAATCCGATACGGTTCATGTTCCTTTCTCCAAGAACGTCACTTATTATATTGAGAGCTTCTATCGTTGTGAAGCTTCCGCATATAACGGCAATTATCAGATACCGCCACGGAAACTGGATAATGGATATCAGCTTTTCAAGCTTCTGCATCTTTGCGCCAATACCTATTGCATCCCAAGGAAACAGCTGCGTCGACAAAAACAGTGCCACAAGCGTAAAGCACAGACCTATAATGCCGCATCTGTAGTTTCTAACATTACGGTCGGAAATATATTTCCTTCTGTTAATTACAATCCATAGCATCGCACCGCAGCCAATGATGATTCCGATTCCCGGAGCAAAAGGCATATCACAGTATGTTCCTCTGTTGTTGCTTAAACCCTCTGCATTCCCGAAGATTGTAAACAACTGCGCCGGAACAAGCGCATCCGACTGTATGTTGTAAGATGCAAATGCACTTGATATAATAACATCCATCTTCATACCACTGTAGAGCACATAGAGTACACCCATATTAAGCAGAACTGCCATTCCGGTTGCAAGCAAAAGCATTAAAAAGCGTCTCTTTTTAAAGGTTTTTCTGCACATTACGAGTGCGAACAAAGCTATAAACTCCGCTGAAATCTCAATCGAAAGAACATGGCTCTGAACTATTCCTGTCACGCCAAACACGAGTGGAAGAACATCGGCAAACTCAAGCGTCTCCTGATCCTTCTCATAAATCCTGTACAGCCCGTACAGCACGAGCGGAAGAAATGTCATCGCGGTGTACTCGCCCACAGCCGCTCTCACATATATGTTGGTCAGTCTGTACATGGACATGCAGTATATGAGGCAGGCGATAAATGTGATATGCCCTTTTTTTGCAATTCTTCCGAACGAATACCACGCAATAAGGCATGTCGCCGTGTTCATGACAAAAATGTAGATAAAGTATGACACATACAACGGCACATACATGCTGTAAAGCAGTGCCGGAATATACATGAACAGCTGAGGGTAAAAAATCGGTGTCGCATAGCCATAGCCGTTCATCATGTGCGGCTGAATATATATTCTCCAGTCGCCCTCCCTTATGCCCTGCGCAATCGCCACAATCCTGTTGAGGTGAAAGGCAAGGTCATGCCTGCAGTCATAGATGTATTTGGAAAATACGAGAATGCTCGAGAAAAAGATAATGACGCATATCCCGATAACGGTGTTCCTGTGAGGTGCATTTTCCTTTATTAAAAAATAATACACTCCTCCGTTTAACACAAGCATAAAAAGCAAAAAACCTGCAACCATGAGTATTCGGTAGGAAATCTTCTCAGTGAAAGTTACGGATAGTATTCTCGCCCCCTCATTTCCTGAATATGCCTGAAGTCCGAAATTGATATGCTCCTTTCCAAGCACATTGTTGAGCCAGCACAGTGTCGTCACAGACCTTTCTTCTGTATCAAACTGTCTTGCCGAAGCATAGAAATATGATGGGGCCTTCTCGGCACTCATCACGAAGTCAATCCCCACATAATTATCCCAGCCTGTAATCTCGTAGCCAATCTCAACCTCATATGCTCCGTAAGGAAGCTCAACGCTTCCCGATGTGATATAATTCTCCGAGAAATCAAGCTCTGCCTTGCTCACAGGGCGAATTGAAAGTACCAACAGTCCAATAAAAAGAACAACCTGCACAATCGTAAAAATTCTATACGCCATGTGTTCCTTAAAAAGCTTCTTCAATCTGTTCATCGTATAACCTCCTACTCACCCACGAGTGTCTTTATCGCAAGTTCGATAGCTGCTTCTGCAGCCTGCAGCCTTATCTCCTGCCGTTGTCCTTCAAAAACATGACGTTCAACAACCGTCTCGCCATCATAATAACATCCTATATAGCACAAGCCCACAGGAAAATCAGGTGTTCCTCCGTCAGGTCCTGCTATACCCGTGACTGAAACAGCTACATCCGCTCCGGCCGCTTTTGCCGCCCCTTCAGCCATCTCCCTTGCGACCTGCTCGCTGTAGACCGTATACTTCTCAAGTGTAGTCCTCTTAACACCCAATATACGCATCTTGGCATCTTCGGAGTATGTTATGTATCCCGATTCAAACACATCTGATACTCCCGCAACATTCACAAGCTTCGCTGCAATAAGACCGCCCGTACATGACTCGGCAGTCGTAATTCGCAGCTCACGCTCAAATAATATTCTAACCAGCTTCTCTTCCATCATTTTAGTTGTCCTTCAATACATCCTTATTCTGTACCAAATATACAATAAGGGAATATACGGTAAGTACAAGTGCCGCATAGATAAACACCTGCTCAACATATCTCATAAAGTTAAACGGAAGTCTGGCAATAAGAAGGCAGCACATAATCATCTGCACCGTCGTCTTAACCTTGCCCGACATTCCGGCAGCAATAACCACATTCTTCTCAGCCGCAATAAGTCTGAAGCCGCTTATGATAAATTCTCTTGCAATTATGATTATTACAATCCATGCAGGCATAATTCCCATACCCGTAAAAGCAATCATTGCGGAACACACTAAAAGCTTGTCCGCAAGCGGATCCATAAATTTACCGAAATTAGTAACAAGATTATATTTTCTGGCTATTTTACCATCGAGCATATCAGTAAGGCTGGCTATTATAAATATTGCAAGCGCAACATATCTGGCTGCCTCAAAAAAATCCGTCATAAGAAATACCAAAAAGAACGGTATCATAATAACTCTTGCGATTGTAAGTTTATTAGGTAAATTCATTATACAAGCTCTCCTATCAAGTCATATTCTAATGCCCCGGTAACCTTTACCCGGCAGAAATCTCCCGACATAAGTTCCTCATCGGTGTTGACAAATATATATCCGTCAACATTTGGTGCATCCATATATGTCCTTCCGACATACGCATTCTCATCTGCAACCTTGCCCTCAATCATGACGGTAAGTATTTTTCCAATCTGTTCCTGTGAAAGATCTGAGGAGATTTCCTGCTGAAGCTCCATAAGCCGGTCACGTCTCTCCTCCTTGACCTCGTCAGGAATCTGGTCATCCATCTCAGCCGCTTTGGTTCCGTTCTCAGGTGAATATGTGAATACACCAAGTCTTGTGAACTCAATCTCATCTATGAATTCCATAAGCTCTTCATGATCCTCCTCAGTCTCACCCGGAAATCCGGCTATGAGAGAGGTTCTTAGTGCAATGTCAGGTATCTCCTCACGAAGCTTTGTAATGCGCTCCGTAAGCTCTGCCCGATTCGTCTTTCTGTTCATCCTCTTTAATATATTGTCGGATGCGTGCTGGATAGGAATGTCGAGATAGTGGCATATCTTCGGTTCTTCCTTCATCACCTGAATGAGTTCATCGTATATCTCCTCAGGATAGCAATACATAATTCTGATCCAGCGAAGTCCGTCAATTCTGCACAACCTTCTCAAAAGTTCATGCAGCATCTTTTTTCCGTATAAATCAACTCCGTAAAGGGTCGTCTCCTGTGCCACAAGTATAAGCTCCTTTACGCCTCCCGCAACAAGAGTCTCTGCCTCCTTCACGAGGTCCTCCATAGGATAACTTCTGTAGTGTCCCCTAAGCATGGGAATGATGCAGTATGTACAATACTTATCACAGCCTTCTGCAATCTTAAGATGAGCGTAATGTCCGCCTGTTGTTACAATACGTTTAGCCTTTATCATTTCCGGCTTGTAGTCTGACATACCGAATACAAGGTCAACCTCAGGAAGCTCTTTTTTTATCTCCTCCTTGAATCGCTGTGCAAGACAGCCTGTCACGATAAGCTTTTTACATTTACCCGTCTCCTTAAGCTTTCCCATCTCGATAATCGTGTTGATGCTCTCCTCCTGTGCATCACCGATAAAAGCGCAGGTGTTCACAATCACGATATCCGCATCATACTCATCATCAGTCAGCTCATAGTGAGCCTCATGAAGCATGCCAAGCATCTTCTCAGAATCAACAAGATTCTTATCACAACCAAGTGATACATAAAAAACCTTCATATATTTCCTCATTTCATTTTAATAATGTAATCTGCTCACATAAGCGGTGCAAAAAGACGCAATACTGCCTTAAATGTACCTAATATTAACGATCTCTTCCTAGGTCTGTTCTTCTTTAAAACTTCTTCACATATCTCGAAGGTGTTCTCAAAATCATTTTTGATACCCGCTATTGCTCTTGAATTATATATAAATGTTCCACATTCGAAATGCAGATACAGGCTTCGGTAATCCATATTGATTGTTCCGACTACCCCAACCTCATCATCACACACATAGCACTTCGCGTGAATAAAGCCCGGCGTATAATGATATATTCTGACACCCGCATCAATAAGCTGTGGATAATATGATTTAGTCAGCATATATATTATTTTCTTGTCAGGTATTCCCGGCGTTATGATTCTTACATCAATGCCTGACTTTGATGCAAGGCATAACGCCTCCATCATCTCATTGTCTATGATGAGATAAGGTGTTGAAATGTAAACATAGTGCTTGGCATGCTTGATAATATTAAGGTATACATTTTCTCCGACACATTCATGATCAAGAGGAGAATCCGAAAACGGAACAACCACCGCCTCATTATCAGCGGCATCATACTTTGGAATGTCAAAGTATTTATCATAGTCCGAATCCGTGTCCTCAATTGAATTCCACATCTGTAAAAACATTATAACATGATTTCTGACGGCATCGCCCTCTAATCTTACGGCCGTATCCTTCCAATGTCCATACGGATTGACGATATTAAAGTACTCATCGCACATATTAAATCCGCCGTTAAAGCTCACCCTGCCGTCGATAACCATAATTTTTCTGTGGTCACGATTGTTCATAAATATATAGAATATCGGAACCAGCGGATTGAAGGCTCTGACTTTAATTCCCTTTGAGAGAAGTCTCTTCACGAACTTGTTGGTGAAATATCCAAGGCTTCCGAAGTCATCATATATCATTCTGACCTCAACGCCCTCCTTCACCTTCTGTTCAAGAACTGCCTCTATTTTTGCGAATGCCTCTGCGTCCTCAAAAGCAAAGTATTCCATAAATATGTATTTTTCAGCCTTTGAAAGTGCCTCAAGCATAGCATCGAATGCGCCGTCAGTCTGAGGGAAGTATGTCACATCGGTATTTTTAAATGCGCCATAACCACTGTAATTCGACAGATAATAACACTGTGAACGCACACCTTCATTGTCATGCAGCTCATCAAGTATAGCCTCATCATAGGCTTTATACTTGTCAAAACGTGCATTAATCTCAGAGAATTTCCTGTTCATCTTCTTTGGCACCTTAGACTGTCCGACGAAAGCATACAAAAATACACCGAATACGGGGAATGTCAAAATAACCACGGCCCACACAATCTTATACGCCGGGTTGTCACGGTTAAGCACTATCCCCAGAACCATTAATATTCCGATAACCTTCGCTATTATCGAAAGCTGAACATAATAATTGCTCAGCCTGTGGAGTATTGAAAACAGCCACAGGAACTGAAAAATTATGCTTATAGCTACCACAATTGCCCTGCCAAATATGATGTTAAGAAACCTCTTCATGCCGCACACCTCTGTCCATTATATAAGTAATCCGCTGCCAAAAATAATCCCCATAAATGTCTTATATGAAAACGCCTTGTTTTTATCAAAATTCTTATATAACACTTCAAGATTCTCCTCTGAGTGTTCCGTCTCTTTTGAATATATTCTCATGGCAGTAACCTGTCTCTCGAACGAAAAGCTGTCCTCGCTCTCACAGTACACACAGCCCAGCATTTCCTGCATAATAAGTGCCGCACATGCAAGCTGCACCTTTCCTGCAAGTTCTCCGTCAAAAACTGCCCTCAAAAAATATCTGTATACATAATACACAAGTAAGTGTTCGTATTCGTATTCGCGTTCGTTGACAACCTTTGCCGTCTTGCTTACGTTCAGGATTCCGTCAGCCACAAAGGCATTAAGCTTTGACAGCATATCCGTCCATTCAGGCTTGATGTGCTCAAGTCCGTTATACACCTTAAGCCATTCCTTTAACATCTGCTGTGTCTTTTTATAACCCGAATACTTTTTTTCGAGTACATCTATACGCTGTGCAAGGTATTTCTTATCCTTATAGTGTGCGGTCACATCACCGCATTTTCTCTTTTTTAGCTTCTTTTGCAGGGCAAAGGAAAAATCAAGCAGCAGTGCCGCTCTGTACTTAATGCCCATGCTTCTGTCCTGACAGATGCTATACGCAGCATCCCTTGCCTGGCACAGTTCAAAATAAAGTGACGCATCTATATCATTATAGCCGCTTATCTTCTCGTCGTTCTCAGAGACCGTGAATGTGATAGGCTCGGTCCGCTTCATTATAAGTTCAACCGCAACCGGGCACGAAAGAGATATTCCAATCTCCCTTGTGCTTCCGAACTCCGTGATATGTCTCGGAAAGTTAGTACACGTCTCACAGAGCTTATCTTCGCCAAGCTCCGTATATATATCGCAGAGGTTGGATTTGTTTAAAAACGGGCATCTTCCGTGCTCCTGCAAAACGAACCTGTCCTCTATCGGATAATCCACCAGCATGCTCCTGAGCCTGTCGCCGAATGCGCCCTCAACGCTCTTATAATATGCACTTGATTTCTTGTCTACGTCAACTTCCCATCCGGCACAGCATGTATCTATACATTCACCGCCTATACAAGAAAAATCCTTGTAGTATTCAGGTACTCTGATTTTCATGGTAATAAAAGTTCCTCTCTATGGCAAAAAAGAACACCAAAATGTATAGCATTCTGGTGCCCTTATTGATTCTTATAAATTATTACAGATACCAATTATATGCACTGTTATAATAGTTGTCGTACGTTCCGTTCGCACCGTACAGACCTGATGTATTGCCTGCATTCTCTGCCGCACTGCTTATCGAAGATGCTCTGACAAATGTCTGGTAAGCCATTGAGCCTGAACCGTTAAAAAGCTTCTTGACATCAGCAATGTCCGAAGCGGCAAGCTTCTTATCATCAACAGTCAGTGTCTTGTCATCATTGATTGTAATTCCGACCTTCTCAAGCGAACTCTTATAGGCATTCGTCTGACTAGTCATGAAAGACACCTTGCCCGTAACCTTCGTATTCGATGTGTCGGCTGCTTCGTCAATAAGTGAATTGTAATTGTTGACAAACTTCTTGACAGCGGATGATATTTCACCTGTAACCGATTCGGCATTCTTAAACAGACTCTTAGAAGAACTTGTGTCCGTAAGCTTTGATGCTGAACTGTACAGATTATCGGCAGCATCCTTAACCTCAGCAAGCTGCTTCTTCTCTATTGTGGAATTACCGTTGACCTGATACTTCGTTCCCGACTGTGAAGTCTTATCGGATGAAGCTGTCTTGGCATAATATGAATTCAGAAGCTTCTTATATGCTCCGGATCTGATTGTTGAATATTCCGATAAAGAGGAATACAGACCACTCGTAAACGAATTGTTGGTCGAAGTACTTCCGTAACCACCTAATAATGTATTAATCGATAACGACATAATATGCACTCCTTTCCATAAAAATGCATTCTATTACACCTACAGAATATACTTTATTCTGCCTTTTGTCAATACGGCTGTTTATTTTACAAACATCATTATAAGCACAAGTACTCCAAGTACTATTCTATACCAGCCGAATACCGTAAAATCATGCTTTTTAATGTAATTCATAAGAAATTTTATCGCAATGATTGATACCGCAAATGCAACCACCATTCCGAGAAGCAAAGCAGCCACCTCCGGTGCCGTGAATGCAAATCCGAACTTCAAAAGCTTAAGAAGACTCGCACCGAACATTACCGGGATTGCAAGATAGAATGTAAACTCAGCCGCTGTGGTTCTTCCAACGCCTATAATCATTGCTCCGACAATGGTTGCTCCTGAACGTGATGTACCCGGAATAAGTGCAAGTACCTGAAATATTCCAATCAGTGCAGCAGTCTTAAATGTAATTTCTCCGCTACTGTTAATCTTAAAGTTCTTTCCTTTATGAAGCTTCTCAACAATTATAAATGCAATACCATATGCAATGAGCATAATCGCAACAGTCGGCGCATTAAAAAAAAGTTCATCAATCTTATCGTCAAGCGGAAGACCGATTATTGCAGCAGGAAGGCAGGCAACAAGTATCTTGCACCATAAAATAAGCTTATCCTTGTTCCATGCCAACCCACTCTTATTGTCATCTTTTTTTACGGCATCAACCGGGAGCAGCTTCTTAAAATATATCACAACAACCGCCATTATGGCACCAAGCTGAATAAGTACATCGAACATCTCCTTAAACGCATCACTCATGTTGAGCTTCATGAACTCATCAACAAGTATCAGATGACCTGTACTGCTTATAGGAAGCCATTCCGTTATGCCTTCCACAATTCCAAGTATAATTACCTTTAAATATTCAATCCATTCCATGATTTTATATACCCCTTTTAACTTTTTACAGAACGAAATAGGAACGAAATTTCATAATTACATAAAATATGGACTGTCACACCTGAAATTATAAAGTATAACAGTCCATTACATCTAATCCGAAATAAAACTTCGGATATTATTCATCACTGCCATCATCCTCGCTGACAATCTTAATCTTTGACTCGTAGAGTTCCTCAATAGCGATTGATAAAGGCTTATTAGCGTTCTTAGCCTTAACAAGAGGCTCGTCACCGGCGATAATCTGTCTTGCTCTCTTGGCTGTGGCAAGCACGATTGAATAACGGCTCTGTACGATAGGCTGCTCGCCCGGCTCGACATCGCTGTTAACAACTTCCATTAAATCTGTATAAGATGGATGTAACATTATTATTCTCCTTCCGCAAAGAACATATATTTTCTACTGATAAAATATTGCCGTACCTGTTATTATGTCCTCTTTTTTTTATTTTGTCAATAGTTATTCGATGTTCTGTATCTGTTCCCTGACTTTTTCAATCTCAGTCTTGAGTGTAATTGCGCAGTCCGTAACCTCAAGATCATTTGCCTTAGACAGAATCGTGTTGGCTTCCCTGTTCATCTCCTGAGCAATGAAATCAAGCTTTCTTCCGACGCTTCCACCCTCAATCAATGTTGCCTTTGTGCTCTCAATATGGCTTCTTAAGCGCACCGTCTCCTCATCCACACATATCTTGTCAGCAAAAATCGTAACCTCAGTGGCAATCCTGCCTTCATCCACGGTCGAGTCGGCAAGGAGTTCCGTAACCTTATCCTCAAGTCTCTTTCTGTACTCATCCACAACCTGCGGGCTTCTGACCTCAATGAAATCCACAAGCTTTAACATGTTATCGAGCTTTTCAAGCAAGTCCTCTTTAAGTCTCTCGCCCTCCCTGACTCTCGTCTCTACAAATGCCTGACATGCCTTATCTACAGCCTGCTCGAGAAGCTGCCATACGGTCTCATCGTCGCCGTCCTGATCCTCCATGGTGATTACCTCGGGCATCTTCGCGAGCATTGAAACCTTCACATCATTATCTATTCCAAACTGCTCGGACATATACTTAAATATGCTCATATATTCGCCGGCCAGATCTTCATTGTAGTGCAGACACACCTTGTCCTCTGAAAAATCTTCAAACGTGATGAACACGTCAACCTTGCCTCTGGCTATATATTTCTTAAGGATATTCCTTATTCCCGCTTCATAAAAATTCAATTTCTTAGGCATCTTTATTCCTGTCTCAAGGTAGCGGTGATTGACCGACTTCATCTCAACGGTAATCTTGCGATCATCATCAGCAGCCTCATACCTGCCAAATCCTGTCATACTCTTAATCATCAGATATCCTCCGTATCTCATAGTTGAAAAAATTATACCATATTTTGTGTAAATATGCTACAATTATAAATATATTTTATACAAAATTATTTTGAAAGTTGAGGAAACAAAAATGGCATTTGATGGTTTTGTTGTCGCCGCGCTTGTAAAGGAAATGAACGACAAACTGCTCGGCGGACGTTTATATAAAATAGCACAGCCCGAGGAGGACGAACTTTTTATCACAATCAAAAACAGCAAGGAACAGTACAGGCTTCTTCTCTCTGCAAGTGCCAGCCTCCCGCTGGTATACATCCTGCAGGACAATAAGCCCAGCCCTCTCACCGCTCCTAATTTCTGCATGCTTTTAAGAAAGCATATAAGCAACGGGCGGATTATGTCCGTAACACAGCCTGGGCTTGAACGTATAATACGCTTTGAGATTGAGCACCTCGACGAGATGGGCGACCTGTGCAAAAAGTTTCTCATCGTCGAGCTCATGGGAAAGCACAGCAACATCATTTTCTGCGACGAGAACGATGTCATCATCGACAGCATCAAGCACATTCCCGCCTATGTAAGCTCCGTACGTGAGGTGCTTCCGGGGCGCAGCTACTTTATACCGAACACCACGGGCAAGCACAATCCGCTCGAGGTTGGCGGCGATGATTTCCGTGCTCTGATGTCCGAGAAGCCGATGCCCGTCTCAAAGGCACTCTATTCCTCATTCACGGGTATAAGCCCTGTGAGTGCCGAGGAAATCTGCCACCTCGCATCAATGGACGGTGACGTGCCTGCCAACTGCATGAGCGAGTCGGAGCTCACACATCTCTACGGCACGTTTCATAATGTCATGGAGGATATTTCATCGGGCAGCTTCTCGCCGTGCATTGTGTACAGGGATGATGAGCCCGTCGAGTTCTCCGCCATACCGCTTACCATGTATTCTGATACCGCGGACACAGGTCTCAGAATCGAGCAGAGCTCTTCGATAAGCGAGGTTCTTATAAGCTTCTATGAAAAAAAGAACAACATAACCCGCATCCGTCAGCGCTCGGCGGATCTGCGCCAGATTGTAAACACGGCTCTCGAGCGTAACAACAAGAAATACGATCTCCAGCTAAAGCAGCTTGCCGACACCGACAAGCGCGAGAAATACCGCATATATGGCGAGCTCATCAACGCCTACGGCTATGATATTCCCGAGGGTGCCAAGAGCTTTGAGGCTCTCAACTACTACACCAACGAGATGATAACCATTCCTTTGCAGGAGGATTTGACGGCGAGGGAGAACAGCGTAAAATACTTTGAGCGCTACAACAAGCTGAAGCGCACCTACGAGGCTTTAAGCAAGCTCACCGTCGAGACCAAGGAGGAAATCGACCACCTCGAGTCCATAAGCAACGCCCTCGACATCGCCGTATCCTACGACGACCTTGTACAGCTCAAGGAGGAAATGATAGAATACGGATACATTCACCGCAAGGGCTCCAAAAACAAGAAGGAAAAGATTACAAGCAAGCCTTTCCACTATATTTCAAGCGACGGCTTCCACATGTATGTCGGAAAGAACAATTATCAGAACGAGGAGCTCACCTTCAAGCTTGCCACGGGCAATGACTGGTGGTTCCACGCCAAGAACATCCCGGGCTCGCACGTCATCGTGAAAGCCGAGAACAAGGAGCTTCCCGACACCACCTTCGAGGAGGCTGCAAGGCTTGCCGCGCACTACTCCAAAGCGAGCAAGCAGGAGAAGGTCGATGTCGACTATATCCAGAAGAAGCACATCAAAAAGCCCGCAGCCGCAAAGCCGGGCTTCGTAATCTACCACACCAACTACTCCATGACGATTGACAATGATGCGCATAAGATGGGGACGCTGGTGGAGGAATGAGTATTAATCATTTTCGTTAAACGGACGTAAAATACCACCCGATATATTATCTCGCTAACATGGACTGACATTACGATAAGCCTCAAAGATTGTAATCGTGTTCGCATTACAGCTCCACGATTACATTGGTCTTATCTCCATAGTCCATTAAATCGCTCGATAATATATCGGGTGGTATTTTACTGGTTGTTATAGTATCACTGTCTATGTTGAATAAAAAATTGCTTTATAGAAAAAGGCCGATTTAACTTTACATTAAATCGACCTTTGAATGCAATAGCGATTGCAGATATTTAAAAATTATACAGGATAAGCTCCGTCCTTGGCAACTGTAGCGTCGACCTTGGTCTGCTGTGCCTCTCTGTACTTGAAGAAGTCAGTAGCAACCTGTGGGAAGAGTGCATAAGATAATACATCCTCGTCCTGCTGCTTGTACTGCTTCATCTCATCCTCGAGCTTAGCAAGCTCAGGCTTGAGAGTATCAGCGAAACGGCATGTGATTGGCTGCTCGCCTGTGAGCTCAATAGCCTTCTTCTGAACCTCAGGATTGAAAGGCTTAACAGTCTTTCCGTACTTACCGAGAAGTAAGTCTCTTGACTCCTTAGTCATGTTCTTGTATCTCTCACCGAGAACTACGTTGAGAACAGCCTGTGTACCAACGATCTGGCTTGAAGGTGTAACAAGAGGTGGTTCACCGAAGTCCTTACGAACTCTTGGAACTTCCTCGAGAACCTCTGTAAACTTATCCTCTGCCTTCATTTCCTTTAACTGGGAAACGAGGTTGGAAAGCATACCGCCAGGTACCTGATAAAGAAGAGTCTTAATGTTAACGCCCATAACCTTTGTGCTCATGAGACCGCTCTTAATCCACTCCTCACGAAGAGGTGTAAAGTAAGCTGCAATCTCAGCGAGAAGGTTCTGGTCAAAGCCAGGATCATAAGGAGTTCCCTCGAATGTCTTAGCGAGAACCTCTGTTGCAGGCTGGCTTGTACCCATAGCCATAGGTGACATAGCTGTATCAATTCTGTCACAGCCTGCCTCAACAGCCTTTAAGTAAGTCATTGAAGCAACACCTGATGTGTAATGTGTATGAAGGTCGATAGGAAGGGATGTACCCTCCTTGAGTGCCTGTACAAGCTCTGTTGCCTTGTAAGGAACCAAAAGACCTGCCATATCCTTGATACAGATGGAGTTAGCACCCATATCCTCAATCTTCTTAGCCATATCCTTCCAGTAATCAAGTGTATATGCATCACCTAATGTGTAGGAAAGAGCTACCTGAGCCTCAACGCCCTCAGAGTTAGCAGCCTTAACTGCTGTCTCGAGGTTACGAATATCGTTAAGACAGTCGAAGATACGAATTACGTCGATACCGTTGGCAGCGGACTTCTTTACGAAGTACTCTACAACGTCATCAGCATAAGGACGATATCCGAGGATGTTCTGTCCACGGAATAACATCTGAAGCTTTGTATTTTTGAAGCCATCCTTGAGCTTACGAAGTCTCATCCATGGATCTTCCTTTAAGAATCTTAAACATGCATCAAAAGTAGCACCGCCCCAGCACTCTACAGCATAGTAGCCGACCTTATCCATCTTGTCGATGATAGGAAGCATCTGCTCTGTAGACATTCTGGTGGCAATAAGTGACTGATGAGCATCACGCAAAACAGTTTCAACAATCTGAACCGGTTTCTTTTCTGCCATTTTATTTTCCTCCTGAAAATTATATATAACTTATCGTATGGTATAAGCTGTAAATTGCATGCAATTTTACAGTTTTCATATACTTGCGTATAAGCTGTAAATTGCTGCGCATTTTACAGTTCTCACATACTCGTGTATAAGCTGTAAATTGCTGCGCAATTTACAACATCAATTCGAAATAAGGCTTGGCAGCCTTATTTCTCATCGCTGTTGCCATTTCTAAAGCATAGCTGAAAGTGACTGCAAGCAGTCATTTCAGTTATGCTTTGAAATGAGCTTATACACCGAATATCGCCATGAATGTTCCTGCAACTACGGCTGTACCGATAACACCGGCAACGTTAGGTCCCATAGCATGCATGAGTAAGAAGTTAGTCGGGTCAGCTTCTGCTCCGACCTTCTGTGATACTCTGGCAGCCATAGGAACGGCAGACACACCTGCTGAACCGATGAGTGGATTTACCTTGCCCCTGGTTGCGAGGCACATAAGCTTACCGAACAATACTCCGGCTGCCGTACCTACGGCGAATGCCACAAGACCAAGTACGACAATCTTGAGTGTATCAGCCTTTAAGAATGCCTCAGCACTTGTAGTCGCACCTACGGATGTACCGAGGATGATAACTACGATGTACATAAGAGCGTTGGAAGCTGTCTCAGCGAGCTGCTTAACAACACCGCTCTCCTTGAAGAGGTTACCGAGCATAAGCATACCGATAAGTGGTGCTGTCGAAGGAAGGATAAGTACAACTACGATTGTAACAACGATTGGGAAGAGAATCTTCTCAAGCTTTGATACAGGACGAAGCTGCTCCATCTTAATCTTACGCTCCTTCTCAGTTGTAAGAAGCTTCATGATAGGCGGCTGAATAATAGGCACGAGAGACATATAGGAGTATGCTGCTACGGCGATAGGTCCCATAAGCTCTGTCTGTCCAAGCTTACCTGCAAGGAAGATGGATGTAGGGCCGTCAGCACCACCGATGATGGAGATAGCTGCGGCTGCCATACCATTGAATCCAAGGATAATAGCAAGGAAATATGCACTGAAAATACCACACTGTGCTGCTGCACCTAAGAGGAAGCTCTTAGGGTTGGCAATGAGTGGTCCGAAATCGGTCATGGCACCTACGCCCATGAAAATGAGGGATGGCAGGATGCTCCACTCGTCAAGTAAATAAAAATAATGTAAAAGACCTGCTGCCTGACTTCCCGAAGCCTTTGCCTCTTCCACCGTCATCATGATGTCAGGGAAAAGGTTAACAAGAAGCATACCAAATGAAATCGGGACAAGGAGAAGCGGCTCATAACCCTTCTTAATTGCCAGAAAAAGGAAGAACAATGCCACAGCAACCATTATGAAGTTCTTGTAGGACAATGTCATGAATCCTGTCTGGTTAAGCAGGTTGACTAATGTTTCTGTAATGATTTCCATTTTTATTCCTCTCCGTGGTTTTGTTTATTAGTTCATTGTAGCTAATACGGAACCAGCCTCTACGGAAGCACCTGTTGCAACATCAACGCTTGCAAGAGTTCCGTCCTGAGGAGCAACTACGTCGTTCTCCATCTTCATTGCCTCAAGAACAAGGATAACCTGTCCCTTCTTAACTGCTGCACCGGCATTAGCCTTAACAGCAACAATCTTGCCAGGCATCGGAGCCGTAATCTTTACTGCGCCTGCACCGGCCGAAGCTGCTGCCTTAGGTGCTGCTGCAGCCTTTGGAGCTGCCTTAGGTGCTGCCTTTGGAGCTGCGACAGGAGTGCTGCCTGCTGCTCCCTCTTCTACTGTAACATCATACACATTACCATTTACCGTGATTGTATAATTCTTCATGTTAATCCTCCTAAATCAGGCCTTTGCCCATTTACTGTTATTTGATCTTCTGATTGAGCGGACTACAAATCCGTCTGTCGAAGTTCCGGCTGAAGCTGCGATAGCTGCCGTGATGACAGCCACAAGCTCAAGGTCATCGGAGAGTTCCTCTTCCTCTTCCTTAACCTCAATCTGTGATACGGTGTTGACAACCGCATTCTCTGCAAGCTCTGTCTTCTTATCCTTCTTAGATAAAGCAGCCTCAAGCTTAGGAATGTACTTGAAAAGGCTGATTAAGAAGGAAATGAAAATAAGTACCGCGAATACAACAACGAGACAAATTACTGTATTGATACCCGCATCTGAAATTGCGCTGCAAATTATCATACATGTCACCTCGTATTAAACCGTGCCATGCTTCTTGCTTGGACGGTCTTCCTTCTTGCTGTATAACATCTCAAATGCACCAATGACATACTTTCTTGTATCGGCAGGAGCGATGATTGAATCAACGTAGCCTCTCTTAGCTGCTGCTACTGCGCTTGTCTGAAGTGCCGCATACTCAGAAGCCTTCTCGGAAATAACCTCAGGCTTATCAGCATACATGATCTTGGCTGCCATATTGGCATCCATCATTCCGATGCTTGCGCTGTCCCATGCAAATGTCAGGTCAGCACCGATGGACTTGGAGTTCATTGCGACATAAGCGCTTCCGAAAGCCTCACCGATAACAACATTAACCTTAGGAACCGTCGCATTAGCGAATGCGTATGTAAGCTTGGCTGCTGCCTTTGCGATGTGCTTCTCTGCACATACTGTTGCCTTGTAGCCCTTAACATTTGTAAGTGTAAGAACCGGAATGTTGAAGGAGTCACAGAAGTTAACGAACTCTGCTGCCTTCTCACAGCCCTCAGGAGATAATACAGCGTCGAACTTAGCTGTCTCCTTCATATCCTCATCATATACAACTGTTCTGTTAGCCACTGCACCTACCGTAAGTCCGTTGAGCTTAATGAAGCCTGTTACCATGTCCTTAGCGTAATTTCTCTTAACCTCGAAGAACACATTGTTATCTGCAATATCAGCAAGTGCGATTGATGTGTCGCCTGCTGCATTTGCGATTGTGTCGCTTACTCTGTTAAGGTCATCCGTGCACTCATCCTCAGCAACATCCTCGTTGTTGGCAGGAAGAACGGATACTAACTGTCTGATCTGCTCAAGAACCGATGCCTCATCACCTGTGACATCAACAATGCCTGCCTCCTCGCTCTGGAACTTGGCAGAAGCCGTGTCAAGCTTGGATGTGTAGTTGCCGTCAAGTGCATTCGGGCTGTTGACGAAAAGCTTAGCTGACTTCTCTTCCATGAATGTGAAGTCTGTAAGAGTAGGAACTACTGCCATACCGCCGCCGCATGTACCGAAGATAGCTGTAATCTGTGGAACAACGCCTGAAGCCTCAACCTGCTTTGCATAGATCTGTCCAAAGCCGTTAAGTGCATCTGTTGCCTCCTGTAATCTTAATCCGGCACAATCTACAAGACCGATAACCGGTGCTCCCATCTTAAGTGCTAAATCATAAAGATTAGCAATCTTCTTGGCATGCATCTCACCTATTGAACCACCGAGTACGGCAGCATCCTGGCTGTATACATACACAAGACTTCCGTTGATAACGCCGTAACCTGTGATGACGCCATCTGCAGGTGTTGCATTGTCGCTTAAGTTAAAATCAGTATTTCTTGCTGTTACAAGACCACCGATTTCAACAAAACTGTTATCATCAAGCAAAGCTTCAATTCTCTTGCTTGCTGATACCTGTGCTGTGTTGCTCATTTTTCAGCCCTCCATAAACGTATTTTGGAAAATTTATTCAATTTACACCGCATATATTGTAGTACGAAAGGCACAAATTATCAAGCATAATTTTAATTAAAGCGCATATATAATAATTTATTTACTATTTCTTTTCCTTACAATTATGTAAATGTTTACATTTTCATGTTTTCATCCTATCCGACGGGTGCTCTATAAGCAGAATGCTTTCATAAGCTCCTTTAAAAACCAGTTAAAGCTGACCTGCTTTACATCTCCCGATGCAGTTATGGGAAATAAAGCAACCCGTTCTCCGTTAACGTACACTATTGCCTTTCCAAGCTTATCATTCTCATATACGGGAGCTTTAACACTGTCCTCCAACTCATACACCACCTTTACTTCATCGGATGAGCTTATCAGCATGGAAAGCTCCCCTTCAATCCTCGTACCGACAGAATCTCCGATACCGTCCGTCACCTCAACACTCTTATATTCCTCAACAGTTGTAAATATCTTCTGTTCAAAAAAATTATTGATGCCGTACTCCATCAGTTTTCGTGTATCCTTCCACTTATACGTCCTGGCAGACGGCCATCCGCTTCCAAGAACAACCGAAATAAATGTCCTTCCATCACTTTTCAATGCCCCGACAAAGCAGTAGCCGGCATTTCCGGTAAATCCCGTCTTTATCCCGAACGCCCCTGACATCTGATTTAAGAATGCGTCCTTATTATACACATTGCAGCTTCGTTTCCCGCTTATCTCACCAAAGGAATACTGCTTTGTTCCCGTTATCGCATTGAAATCATCTTTTTTTACCGCATAAGAGGCTATAAGAGCCAGCTCACGGGCTGTTGTAGAATGTTTTCCGTTCTCATCCTCCGCATCAAGCCCGTTAGGAGTAATAAAATATGTATTTTCGCATCCAAGTTCCCTTGCCTTGTCATTCATAAGCCCTGCAAATGCCGATACACATTTTCTGCTGTCATCAATGCTTCTTTTTTCAGTATCATTAATATCTATATCCGCATACGCCATCCCTATGTGCTCCGCAATCGCCGCCGCAATGTCATTATATGACTCAAGCATCATTGCATAGCACAAATCTCCAAGCCTGTACTGTTCTCCTGCCCTGACATTAAGCTGCACATCGGGCATTGATGCGGCATAAGGAGAAATAGTAACCGTATCCTCCGCATTTCCATACTCAAGTGCGATTATAAGCGTCATAATCTTTGTTGTACTTGCCATGGCACGCACCTCATCAACATTTTTGCCATAGAGTACTCTTCCGCTGTCAGCATCCATAAGGCACGCTGACAAAGCATACAATTCATTGTCCTTAAGCGGCAAAACGGCACTCCCGGTTCCTGCATGCACCGTTTCAAGAGGTGACATGGCAAAAACAAGAAATGCCGTTATGATGCTGAATAGTCTCATCTTTTTACTTTTCAATTAAGCTCCATTCCGCGGTATATACAGCCGCGCGATGCACTGACTTAATATGAAATATATGCAGATTATTCATTAATATTAACTTTTAATTTTCTAAATATGATGTTGAGGTCAAAAGGTATTTTGACCTCAATGATATCGAATTGCTCCGCACTGCGTGCTCCCACAATTCTCAAAAACATTCGTAATTCGCACATTTTTCTATGAAAAATGGCTTCTTACTCATATTTTTGGCGGGTCACAATGTCAAAAATCCTCACGCAAGCAAGCTTGCATCGGACTTCTGACCTTTTGACCCTGATATCATAATATATCAGCCGTTCAGCTTCTTCATTATATTCTGTCCGAGCGGTATAAGATTTCCTCCGACAGCGTTGCCGAGAGTCATGACAATGAGTGCCGGGAATGCCTTAGGGAAAGCACCCGCAAGAGTGAAATAGAACATATCGGCAATACAGTGCTCAAAGCCTGCAAGGATAAATACAACAACTCCAAGAATCGCAACAACGGTAACCATCGTATCCTTCTTCTCATAGTGATGCTTATATGTATCGACCGCAATGAACATGAGCATTCCGCAGAATATTGCGAGCACAAAAAGACTCAGGAGGCTGTCATTCAGCTTCGTCTCGACCATGCCCTGACATGCCTGTGTGAGCTTATCCGCATTTCTTGTAAGTCTGCAAAGTCCTGCCATAACAGCCGTTCCCGCAAAATTACCAAGCCATACAATCGCAACCTGTCCAATATATGCAGGCTTATTCTGGCATATATATCCGACCTTGCCCGTGTACAGGTTAAACCCAAATAAAAGTATCGTGAGAAGTCCTATACAGAACATGAAAGCTCCTACAACCTTATTCTCACAATTAAGATAAACCATTCCACCGATTCCGATACAGAGTCCCGAGTACACGGCAGGGACAAAAATCTTAAAAAACTTCTTCAGCATTTTACTTTTCCTCACTTAATATATCGTAATTTTCACCTTTTGCCGACTAATCACGGCAAACCCACATGGCATTATAATGTAAGGAATTTGAAAATGCAAGCCTTAATATGAATTGTATTAAATTTAAAAATAAACTATCCAAGCTCCGGCTCATCTTTAAGTGAAATATACTCCGCCCTCTCACCCTCAGTCTCAAATACAACTATTTCGTTTTTACCCTTTATAAGAAGCGGTGCCGGAATATATAATCTCTTCTGCGGTCCGATTTTCCAGAAACGCCCGATGTTAAAGCCGTTCACGAACACACAGCCCTTTCCCCAGCCCTCGAGGTCAAGAAATGTGTCGGCACATTCATCCGCATCAAACTCAAACTTAAAGAATGCCGGTGTTCCGTCATTATACTCTTTGCCAAAATCAAGCTTCTCGATATTGTCAAGCGGAAGAGTATACTGCATCCAATTATTGTGCATATGTCCGTTAATCTGCACGCAATGGTCAATGCCCTTTCTCTGAAGCTCAAGATATGGTCCGAAGTTGACACGCCCCATGTTCTCAACGAGAATATCTATATTCTTACCATTTACGTCCGTAACAGTATTCTTACATTCCTCAAGCAGTTCTCTGTCATAGAGCGTCGCATAATGCTTTTCGTCAATGAAAATATTGGCCCTGTCATTTGCTTTCCACAGCTTAATCCTCTCAATATTTTCCTCTGTGTCAAGGCTTGAACGGTAAAGAATGTATCCGTAGCTCTGTCCGAGCTTCTCCATCGACTGCGTGTACACGGAAAAAACAGGCTTGCTTATATCATCAATAACAGAAAACAGACTTACCTTGTCCTTGATTTCCAATCTTCCGTATGCTCTTCGCTCTATGTTCATTGAAAGCTTCACCTCAGGAATTTCTCTGTACTTTGAGATAACCTCTTTAAAACGAAGATATTTCTCGGTAATGCGTCCGTCCTCCGTCAGCACCGCATCGTAGTCATAAGATGTGACATCCGGTGTCAGCTCATCATAATAGTTTGAACCGTTCATAAATCCGAAATTGGTTCCGCCTTCAAACATATATATGTTCGCATTGCCAAGCTCAAGCATCTTATCAAAATCGCGCACATTCTCCTCAAGGTCAGACTTCATATGTCCGCCGTTTCCCCAATGGTCAAACCAGCCGACCCAGAACTCCGCGCACATAAGCGGTCCACCATTGGTATAGTCCTTAAGTATATCGAATCGCTCCTCCGTCTTAGAGCCGAAATTTCCTGTCGGAAGCACGCCATCTATGCAGCCCGCGTTCATGCTCTCGCGGTACGGACCGTCCGATGTGATGAACGGTACCGTAATTCCATGTTCAGTCATGATATCCTTCATGGCTTTAAGATATGATGCGTCCGTGGCGAAATATCCATACTCATTCTCAATCTGCATCATGATTACAGGCCCGCCATTGTCTATCAGAAGCGGAACAAGCTTAGGCAGAAGAACATTATAGTATTCTCTTATATGCTTCATGTATGGCGGATAATTGACTCTGAGTCTCATTCCGTCCTCGGCGAGCAGCCATGCCGGAAGTCCCCCAAACTCCCACTCGGCACATATATACGGAGAAGGACGAAGAATCACATACAGTCCAAGCTTCTGCGCCAGCCTGACAAAGCCTGTTATATCCTTCATTCCGTCAAACTCAAAGCAGCCCTTTTTGGGTTCATGCACGTTCCATGGTATATATGTCTCGACAGTATTACAGCCCATTGCAAGAAGCTTCTCAAGTCTGTCCTGCCAGTACCCGGGCACCGTCCTGAAATAATGAAAAGATTCCGAAATCACCTTAAAAGGGTTCCCATCAAGATAAAATGTATCCTTAATCTCAAATCTGCTCATATTTTCCTCCGAACTCAGTTTTTATGTTATTTTAACACGATTTTTCATCATTCTCAATTAAAAACTTGCCTTGGCATACATTATACACAAAAGCTTTTACATATTCTGACTTATTTTATATTTTTTGTACAAAAGCGTTTACATTCTTTAATAAAATTAGTATAATTGTACTGTTTTGGCAAAAACGAATTTTATATGGATTTTAACTTAATTTTTGTAATAAAGGAGACTGACCATGAAGAGCTATATCTGTTTTCCGGGCGGAAAATTCAAGGTACTCACAATGAGCTATGACGACGGCAAGTTAGAGGATCGCCGCCTTATAGAAATTTTCAATAAACACGGCATCAAAGGGACATTTCATATCAATTCAGGTATGTTTGCGCAGGAAATCCGAATTAAACCGGAGGAGTTTTCTACTTTGTATAAAGGACACGAAATAGCATGCCACACCCTCACTCATCCGACCATCGCCAGATGCCCTCTCAGCGAAGTTATAAAAGAAATCGGCGATGACAGGACCAATCTTGAGAGGATAACGCATCATCCTGTTCAAGGTCTCTCATATCCTAATGGTTCATACTCAAAGGAGATTGAAGCACTTCTTCCAGGAATGGGAATAAAATATTCAAGAATTGTCGGAGATTCTTATGGTTTTGAGCTTCCTGACAATCTGTACGAATGGAAGGCAACCTGTCATCACAACCATAGATTGCTTGAGCTCGGCGAGCAGTTCTCTTCCCTCACCAAAAAGCAGTATCTTTACATGATGTATGTGTGGGGACACAGCTATGAGTTCGGCCGTGACAATAACTGGGATGTCATGGAACGCTTCTGTGAGATGGTCGGAAACCGTGATGACATCTGGTACGCCACCAACATAGATTATGTCAATTATATGGAAGCCGCCAAGCGTCTTGTATATGCCTATGATTCAAGCTTTGTGTACAATCCGAGTGCCATGTCCGTGTGGATCTGCGTGAACAACGACAACTACATCGAGGTTCCGGGCGGAACACAGGTGGATTTAAGCAGCTATATGTAAACTCGTTCAAGCAAAAGACAGGGACTACATCTTTGAAATTGTATCAACCTCAAAGAGCAATCCCTGCCTTTTTTTCATGCGAAGCACTTCTCATGAATCTGCCTCTCGTCCGACTATATATTCATATCAAAATGCTGTCCGACCTTCTTCTCGTCATCAGTCATGACATTATCACTGAGTGCTTCATAATAAACATTATTAATCTTCTTTAAAAGCTCCTCAACCGATGATGCCGTAACCGTCACGGTGTCACTATTTTTACTTTCCTCAGCCTTGTTATCCTTCAGCTTATCGGCCTTTTCTTCCTTCTCTTTCTTAGCGGCAGCCTTCTTCTCCTCAGCTTTCTTCTCGGCATTTTTCTCAATGCGCTCCTTCTGTGCCGCAAGTGACTTATCTATCACGGCAAAATACGATGCCGTTCCATTGTCATTAATCTTAATTCCATACGATGTCACCCCGCTGCCCTGAGACAGCCCGGTCTTAATCTGATTGAGGTTAGCGGCAGCACTTGAGATAAGACTCTCATACTGCGAACGATATTTCTCGTCCTCCGCCATTCTCTCAATCTTCTCCTCATCAATAAGCACTACCGTCTTGGATGAGTTTGCATAAGCTGTTGCATTCGCCTCAGCCTGTTCCTTCATATCCTTGCTTACAAGCACGAATTCCATATTACCGAACTTAGTCTTAAGCTGCTCATAATACTTAGCAGCCTTTTCGGAAAGCTCAGGCTTGCCTACGGTTCTTCCTGTAATCTTTCCGGTCTTTTCAGTCTTCGCCGCCTTATCAGTCTTAGCTGTCTGCTCAGCCGCAACGGTCGAGCCATAATTAACTGCACCTGTGTTCATGATGTACCTTCACCCTTTCACATGTGAGGAATTGCGGAATAAGTAAAATAAAAATCTTGACGTTGAGTAAGTTTGATATATTACCGTCTGGCACGCTTTCGCTACATTTTGCTACGCAACGGTGCATAATCGGCTAAAAAACAGCCGATAAACACCGGCGAGCAAAAAGTACCAGACTTGCAATATATCAAACTTACTCAACTGTTTATTTCATTAAATAATGTTCTGCAATTATCCCCTTTTTATCTTTATATATTTTATATCGGCAGGAATGTGAAAAAATATAGAGATTGTGCAAACATATTCAATGACTTGGCGTGTATAGGTTATTATATTCATGTACGGCGTGACTTTTGGGAGATGCTTAGAGGTTCTTAGAACTCTGTTCAATACACAGCCGGAGCTGACAGGGATGTCAGCTAAGATGCCATAGCACAGGGATGTGCGTTTGGCATCGTCGGCGTAAGCATAGAAAATGTATTCAGAGTTATTAGAACCTCTTAGCATCGTACAACGGAATCGCTGTGCATGAATATAATAACCTATACATTCACAGCTAATATATCCTTGCATATATCGGCATCTCAGACATAGAAAAAGCCGGAGCGCACCGCCCCGGCTTTAAAATTCATATTATGCTGTCGCAAGCACCCTATTACTGTGGCTGCTTTCCGATGTATGCAAGGATACCGCCATCAACATAGAGGATGTGTCCGTTAACTGCATCAGATGCATCAGATGCAAGGAATACAGCAGGACCTGCAAGCTCCTCAGGCTTAAGCCATCTCTCAGCAGGAGTCTTTGCAATGATGAAGGAATCGAATGGATGTCTTGAACCATCAGCCTGTCTCTCACGAAGAGGAGCTGTCTGAGGTGTCTCGATGTAACCAGGTCCGATACCGTTACACTGAATGTTATACTTGCCGTACTCAGAACATATATTCTTTGTAAGCATCTTGAGACCACCCTTAGCTGCTGCATAAGCAGATACAGTCTCACGGCCAAGCTCTGACATCATTGAGCAGATGTTTATAATCTTACCGTGTCCCTTCTTAATCATAGAAGGAATAACTGCCTTAGATACGATGAACGGAGCATTGAGGTCAACATCGATAACCTGTCTGAACTCTGCTGCTGTCATATCGCACATAGGGATTCTCTTAATAATACCCGCATTGTTAACAAGGATATCGATTACGCCGACTTCCTTCTCAATCTGAGCAACAAGTGCATTGACCTGCTCCTCGTTAGTAACGTCACATACATAGCCGTGAGCCTCGATACCAAGCTCCTTGTATGCTGCAAGTCCCTTATCTACTAACTCCTGCTTAATATCGTTGAAGCAGATTGTTGCGCCTGCCTTAGCGTATGCGGAAGCGATTGCAAAACCGATACCGTAAGAAGCACCTGTAACTAAAGCTACTTTGCCTTCAAGTGAAAAATTAACTGACATTTTTCATTCTCCTTTTTATGTAATATATATTCGGCACTAAGTGCCATGAAATCCTTATTATCTAAGGTCTTTCATATCTACATCATCCATATCGTCGAAATCCTGATTCTCGCCGACCATGCCCCAGATAAATGTGTACGCATGCGTTGCTGATGCTGAGTGTATTGACCAGCTTGGGGAGATAACGGCCTCCTCATTTCTCATAACGATATGTCTTGTCTCTGTCGGCTCTCCCATATAATGGAATACGACATCATTCTCAGGAACCTCAAAATAGAGATAAACCTCCATTCTTCTGTCATGTGTGTGGCATGGCATTGTGTTCCATACACTGCCCGGCTCAAGTGCAGTCATACCCATCTCAAGCTGACAGCTCTCAACCTGTCCCGGAAGAATGTACTTGCGGATTGTTCTGTGGTTGGCATTCTCAAGACAGCCAAGCTCTTTCTTGTTCTCAGGAAGGATATCCTTCTCAGGATTGATAAATCTGGTAGGATATGTCTTATGTGCAGGTGCACTGTTGAAGTAGAACTTAGCCGGATTGGAAGCATCAACGCTCTCAAATACTATGTCCTTAGTACCCATTCCGATATAGATTCCATCCTTGTAATCAAAATCATACTTAACACCGTCTAAAGTGATTGAACCCTTACCGCCGATGTTGATGACACCCATCTCTCTTCTCTCAAGGAAATAAGCTGCTCTGAGCTCGTCCCCTGCCGCAAGCTTAAGTGCCTTATCGGTAGGTGTTGCTGAGCCGACAATAATTCTGTCAATCTGGCTGTAGATTGTCTTAATCTCACCAGGTACGAATACATCCTGAATCAAGAAATCATGTCTTAATCTGTCTGTATCGTAATTCTTTACATCATTAGGATTAGCTCCCGGTCTGACTTCCATGATAATCTCTCCTTTTCATTTTGAAAATTCACTTAGTCGTTTGCGAAACGCAATTTTGACGATAAACAGTTGTGCAAATTTAACAAATTCGCAAACAGGTACTTTACAGCCGTCGGTGTTTATCGGCTGTCCTTTATCCGATTATGCACCGTTACGTGATGTAATGTAGCGAAAGCGTGCCTGTGGTGAATTGCTAAATTTGTACAACGTACGCTTTCAAATATATAGTTTCGCAATTGCCTATTGAAAATTCACTGATAATTATTGTAGCACAATTAAAGAGTACAATCAATTAATGATATTTTATTCACAAAGTACCGCCAAGCTGCCTTGTTACATTCCAAGTACGGCTCCGAGTGTTTCTCCTATCGGCTCCCTTATTATGAGGTCTGCCATGCCGTCGTTGGCTGTCTGTGACTTATTGATAAGTACAATGTGCTTTCCTGCGAAGTATCTTATAAGTCCTGCCGCAGGATATACCGTCAGAGATGTACCGCCGATTATGAGTAAATCGGCTTTTTTAATATGAGCTATTGAGGCACTGACAATATCATCATCAAGCCCCTCCTCATAGAGAACCACCTTAGGCTTGATAATGCCATTGCAGGCACCGCCGCTTGCATCCTTGACGATGCATCTTGGTATCCCCGTGCTTTTGGTAACTGCCTCAAGCGGATATTCCCTGCCGCATCTTGTGCAGTAATTCTTCATGATGGTTCCGTGAAGCTCATATACAGCCTTGCTTCCGGCAGCCTGATGCAGCCCGTCAATATTCTGAGTGATGACTGCCTTGAGCTTTCCGAGCTCTTCAAGCCTTGCAAGGGCATAATGAGCCTTGTTGGGCTTGGCATCCGTGTATATCATCTTGTCACGGTAAAATTCGTAGAACTCCTCCGGATATCTTATAAAAAAGCTGTGGCTTAATATTGTCTCCGGAGGATACTTATATTTCTGATTGTAGAGCCCGTCAGTGCTTCTAAAGTCAGGTATATTGCTCTCCGTTGACACACCTGCTCCTCCGAAAAATACAATATAATTACTTTCATCAATCCATTTTTTCAAAGTCTGCTGCGCATCCGTCATGGCAATACACCTCCTATTTTACATTGAATTCCACGGTTGTTGTCTTGCCGAGAGCCTTGATTGTAAGCTTTCCGGAACCTGCATTGCCGATTGTCTTAACATATGTTCCCGCTGCACCGCCGATTAAGGAAACCACATTAGGACCTATAAGCTCAATTTCACCATCTGCGGCAAGCTCAACAGAGGCATTGCAGTAATATAATCTGTTTCCGTTCTCGTCAACAGCCTCTATTCTTACGACTGCCACATCATAGGTAGCGTCCTCCGTAAGGCTTGTCTTGTCAACTCTTACAACGAAGTCAGCCTTAGTCATAGGCTGCTTTCTGACGGAAGCTATAACCTCTCCGTCCTTCACTGCCTCAAAGCGGTAGGTTGTCGCCAAATCACCCCAGTTGCCTACATAGGTATTGTACATACGGTTAATGTCTTCGATATCAAGACCTGTTGTTTTCATAATGAAGCTTCTCTTAAGTCTGAGTGTGGTCGGAAGATTGTCAACACCGCCATGCTTTGCCATTGAGAACATGAGCTCCTTAAGTGCTTCACCGGCTTCGTGTGAGAGACCTTCATTGGTCTCCAAAAGGTTGCCGACACGGTCATTTATAAGGATAGGAGGATGCGGCATATTTACAAAAGGCGAATCCTCAGGGGTATATTCCTTTATCATCTGGTCATTCTTGTAAAGACGAACGCTGTCAGCATTGGTAAATACATAGAAATCACCGACGGTGCATTCAGGATGGTCACCTATTTCAACTGATGATGTCACATAGAGAACATCCTTCTTATCGCCCTGACTTGCATATACATAAGCCGCCGCCTTAGGGTTGCGGAACATATCCATAACGCCGTGATAGCATATTCTGTCACCGCTTCCGAAGTCCCTGTGCGTGTTGTAATCGTTCATGCACCAGCCGAAGCAGCCCGCAATATCATCCTCGCCGAGCATATCATTGATAACCCTTGCATGTCTTACGGCGTGTGAAAGTCTGTGCTCCTCATCGTCGAACGACTTGGTCGGATACATGTGTCCGCCGTATTCGGAAATGAGATAAGGCTTCTCAGGATTAGAGGTCACATCTGACTTCGGCACAACACCCGGGTTGTTTCCCACATGTGAAAAGTCATTGTATGTATACACATCCTCAAGAAGATGACTCTTCTTAAAGCAGCGCACACCTCCCGTTGCTCTTGAACGGTCAAGTGAATGTGCAATCTTATTGGTTCTCTCATAAAATTCATCATCATCACCGGATTCGTTGATTCTGACACCCCAAATGATGATTGAAGGATGATTGCGGTACTGGCGTACCATCTCAGCCACGCTCTCACAGGCAATGCTCTTCCATGTCTCATCACCTACATACTGCCAGCCCGGCATCTCGGTAAAAACGAGAAGTCCGAGTTCATCGCACTTGTCTATAAAATACTGTGACTGCGTATAATGTGAGGTTCTCACTGCATTTACACAAAGCTCATTCTTTAATATAAGCGCATCATTCTCCTGAACCGACTTAGGCATCGCATAACCCACATACGGGTAACTCTGATGTCTGTTAAGTCCTACAAGACGAAGCTTTTTACCGTTAAGATAAAAGCCATCCTTCTTAAAGACTGCCGTTCTGAAGCCGAATCTTGTACTCTTCACGTCAATTACATTTCCATCCTTTAAAAGCCTGATTGTAAGCGTGTAGAGAACAGGCGTGTCAACAGACCAGAGCTTAATATTCTCAAGCTTTCTGTTTAGGTGCATAACGGCTTTTTTTACAGGTGCCTCAAGCGAAAACACTTCATTGCCATCTGCGTCATAAAGATAAGCCTGTGCGCTGTACCGTGCCTCGTTTATCTCATTTTTAAAATTAAATGTAATCTCCGACTTTAAAACTGCAGGTTCAACCTCAGTCACCACATATACATCCTCGACATAGTCCACCGGCTTAATGTCAAGGTACACCTCGCGATATATTCCACCGTATGTCATGTAATCAATAACCTTGCCAAACGGAGGAATATTCAGGTTCTCTCTGCTGTCACATACTACAGCCAGCACATTGTCCCTGTCCTTTACGATATAAGGCGTAATATCGACGGTGAATGCCGTATAGCCGCCGTAATGTGTCTCGCAGAGCACACCGTTGACGTAGACCTCTGCCTTATGTCCGACCGCCTCAAATGTCAGAAGAGCTTTCTTGCCCGTCATATCCTCATCGATGGTGAAACGCTTGCGGTAAATCGCAATCTTCTGATATATCCCCTCGTCAAAATAATTATAAGGTGTCTCGACTACGGTGTGTGGAAGGCGTACATCCTCAAACCCGCCATCGTTAAAGCCAGGCTGTTCCATCTCCTCCTTATAATCAACACAGAATTTCCAATCATTGTTAAAATTAATGCGTGACATGTCAACCTCCTATTATTGTCTTTATAAGCTCAGGTCTTTCCACAGGTGTCTGCGAATAGCTGTATGACTGCTCCAATTCGCTTAACGCCGCTTCAAGCTTCGCATTGTCATTTGCGTAGAGCGTTGCAATCTTTTCACCCTTCTTTACACTGTCTCCGACCTTCTTGTTGATAAGAATTCCGACCGATAAATCTATCGCGCTTTCCTTGGTTTCCCTGCCTCCACCAAGCTTCATGGCACTTATACCTACTCTGTCGGACTCAATATGTGAAACATAGCCGTCCACAGGTGATGTCACCTCTCTGACGATTGATGCCTGAGGGAGCAGATCAGTGTTAAATACAGGGGCACTGTCGCCACCCTGAGCTTCCACAAACTCGGCAAATTTCTTAAGTGCCGAGCCGTCGTCAAGCTTCTCAATCAGAAGCTTCCTTGCCTCTTCAACACTGTCTGCCTTACCTGTTCCCATTGCCATGAGGGAGCCTATTGTGAGGCACAGCTCAAGCAAATCGGCAGGTCCGTGTCCGTTAAGAGTGTCAATCGCCTCCTTAACCTCGATGGCATTGCCGACCGCATAGCCGAGCGGTTCATCCATATCGGATATGACAGCCAGAGTTTTTCTGCCTACGTTATTGCCAATCTTAACCATTTCCTCGGCAAGCTTTATTGAATCCTCCTCGGTCTTCATGAATGCTCCGCTGCCCGTCTTGACATCAAGCACGATAACATCCGCACCTGCCGCAAGCTTCTTGCTCATTATACTGCTGGCAATAAGCGGAATGCTGTCAACCGTTCCGGTCACGTCACGAAGCGCATAGAGCTTTTTGTCGGCAGGTGCCATATTCTTAGTCTGTCCGGCAATCGCTATTCCTATCTTGTTGACATTGTTTATAAACTGTTCCTCGGATATACCTGTGGTAAATCCCGGGAAGCTCTCAAGCTTGTCGATGGTTCCGCCGGTATGTCCGAGACCTCTTCCCGACATCTTGGCAACCGGAATGCCGATTGCTGCTGCAAGCGGAGTGAGTACAAGCGAGGTCTTATCTCCGACACCGCCCGTGCTGTGCTTGTCAGCCTTCTTTCCCTTGATTGCGGATAGATCAAGCATGTCTCCGCTGTGAGCCATCTCCATTGTGAGAGAGGATGTCTCATGCTCTGTCATTCCCTGAAAATATATTGCCATGAGGAGTGCCGAAGCCTGATAATCAGGAATGCTTCCGTCAGTATAGCCCTTGACAAAGAAGGCAATCTCCTCATCGGTAAGGGCTTCTCCGTTCCTCTTTTTAACAATAATGTCGTACATTCTCATAACATTTTCCTCTTAACTTATTTTGTAATCTCAGATAAAAAGCTTGTTCCTATGACAATAGGCTCGGCACCAAGATACTCAGCTATTGTCTGACCTATATCGGCAAAGGATTTTCTTATATGAAGGCTTGCCGGCTTAACCTTTCTGCCGTACACAAGTACAGGAATATACTCTCTTGTGTGGTCAGTTCCCGGTGTGGTAGGATCGCAGCCATGGTCGGAATTGATGATAAGAATATCATCCTCCTTCATCTGTGCCATAATCTCAGGAAGTCTTGCATCGAAATCCTCGAGTCCTTTGCCGTATCCGGCAGGGTCATTCCTGTGTCCCCACTTGGAATCGAACTCAACAAGATTGGTAAATATAAGTCCACGGTTATCTTCCTTCATATAGCCGATTGTTCTGTCAACGCCGTCCATATTATCCTTGGTGTGAACAGCTTCAGTAATGCCGACACCGGCGAATATATCTTCAATCTTGCCGACACCGATTACATCCTGTCCTGCTTCCTTGATATGGACAAGCAGATTGTTCTCAGGAGGAAGAATGGCATAATCTCTTCTGTCAGGTGTTCTCTCATAATTTCCTTTTGTTCCCTTAAAAGGTCTTGCGATGACTCTTGATACATTGTGCTCACCGTGAAGCATCTCTCTTGCAATGTGGCAGAGCTCATACAGCCTCTCAAGCGGTATAACATCAACGTTGGCTGCAATCTGGAACACGCTGTCCGCTGAGGTGTATACGATAGGCTTGCCTGTTGCAGCATGCTCAGCACCCAGCTGCTTAATTATCTCAGTTCCTGATGCCGTGCAGTTGCCGAGAACTCCCGGTACGCCTGTGCGTCTTATGAATTCGTCTATAACCTCCTTAGGGAAGCCGTCAGGGTACGTCGGGAATGCAACCTTAGTCTCAATTCCGACCATCTCCCAATGACCCACTGTTGTGTCCTTTCCATCCGAGAGCTCGGCGCACTTGCCGTAGGCTGCCGTAGGGACATCCGTTGTGTCAAGTGACTTCATGCCCTCGATATTTCCAAGTCCCATCTTAATCATGTTGGGAATCTTAAGTCCGTTATTATACTCCCACACATGAGCAAGTGTATGTGTTCCGACATCACCGAATCTTGCAGCATCAGGCTGCTCTCCCATTCCGACGCTGTCCAATATTATCCATATTACTCTCTTCATTTAATCATATCCTTTCATTGTTGAACTTCACAGTGCGATATTCCGAAAATCACGTCTTTTATTGTGCTGCACTGCTCATTACTATGCATATTATAGCTTATTTTTTATTTTTATTCAATCTTTTAATATTTGCATATTACTTTATTAAGTGTTATCATAGTTGACAAAATACTGTGTGCCGATAAAAATCCGTTCATCGGCGGAAAAGAGGAAAAATGGGTTTTGAATACATTAAAGAACTGCCTTCGCCACAGGTAGTAAAGGAACTTCTTCCTGTAAGTGATGAGCTTGCGGCTGTTAAGCTTATGCGTGATGCTGAGATAGCAGATATAATAACAGGTAAATCGTCAAAATTTCTTGCGATTGTAGGTCCGTGCTCGGCAGACCACGAAGACCCGGTATGTGATTACACCTGCCGTCTTGCCAAGGTTCAGGAAAAGATAAAGGACAAGGTCTTAATCATTCCGAGAGTCTATACCAACAAGCCGAGAACGACCGGAGAAGGCTATAAGGGAATGCTTCATCAGCCTGACCCCGAGAAGAAGCCTGACATGCTTGCAGGTATCATGGCAATCAGAAAGATGCATATCCGCGTCATGAACGAGACTCATCTTACTCCTGCCGACGAGATGCTCTATCCTGAAAACTATGAATTTTTATCGGATATATTATCATATGTGGCTGTCGGAGCACGTTCCGTTGAAGACCAGCAGCACAGGCTCACAGTCAGCGGAATGGATGTCCCTGCCGGAATGAAGAACCCTACCAGCGGAGATTACACTGTTATGCTCAATTCAGTTGTGGCAGCACAGCACGCCCATTCCTTCATATACAGAGGCTGGGAAGTTAAGACGGATGGCAACCCGCTCACCCACACGATACTCAGAGGTGCAACCAACAAGCATGGTCAGAACATTCCTAACTACCACTATGAAGACCTTGTTCGTCTGTATGAGATGTACAGCCAGAAGAACCTTAAGAACATGGCAGCCATCGTAGATTCCAACCACAGCAATTCCAACAAGCAGTATGCTGAACAGATTAGAATTGTAAAGGAAGTTCTCGAGAGCAGGAAGCATTCCATAGATGTCCACAACCTTGTCAAGGGCGTTATGATAGAAAGCTATATCGAACCGGGCAATCAGAAGATAGACGAACATATCTACGGAAAATCAATCACAGACCCATGCCTCGGCTGGGATGAGACAGAAAAGCTCCTCTACTATATTGCGGAGAACTGCTAATTTATGTAATATAAAATGCTGAGAGTATCTGATAACCTCTGTATACTCTCAGCATTTATTTATTCTGCATCATTTAATATTTTCATCAGCTTAATTCTTTCTTCAACCGGCTTTGCTACCCTGTTTCCAAGCTTATCAAAGTACATAATCTTTTCAGGGAATACTCTCACATTGATTGTCTCAGGAGTCTTATCCCACTGGTTGTCTGCCTTGACATGCATATCTCCAACAGCAGTCCTGACCTTATAGAGAATGTCACTGCCCATAGGCTCCGACAGGATAACCTGTGCCTTAAGCGTAATCATTTCTTCCGAACATTCTCTTGTATGTAAATCCTCAGGACGTATTGCAATATATCCGAATGGCATCTCTATAATATTGGCAGGAGGATTACCGATAAAGCCGGCAACAAATATGTGGTTAGGGTTAGTGTATATTTCCTTTGGAGTCCCCTGCTGAACTATCCTGCCTTCATTTAACAGGACAATATTATCTCCCATTGTCATTGCTTCAGTCTGGTCATGGGTAACATAGACAAAGGTTGTTTTAAGACTGTTATGAAGTTCAAGAATACTGTGCCTCATCTGATTACGCAGCTTAGCGTCAAGATTGGAGAGCGGTTCATCCATCAGGAATACCTCAGGATTTTTAACTATTGCTCTTGCAAGCGCAACGCGCTGTCTTTGACCGCCAGACATCTGCCCCGGAAGCTTATCTGCCTGATTTTCAAGCTCGACTATTCTAAGCGCATCCATAACCCTGCGCTTTCTCTCTTCCTTTGGAATCTTTTTAATTTTAAGACTGTATTCTATATTTTTATATACGGTCATATGCGGGTATAATGCATAGTTCTGAAATACCATGGCAACATTTCTATTCTGCGGAAGAACATTGGTAACATTCGTGTCTGCGATGGATATTGAACCCTCATCAGCACTTTCCAGCCCGCTGATAATTCTTAACAGCGTGGATTTGCCGCAGCCCGATGGACCGAGAATTATCGTGAAAGAGCCGTCCTTTATTTCAAGATTTATGCCTTTTAGTATTTCTGCTCTTCCGAATTTTTTCTTTATGTCTTTAATACTGATACTACCCATTTTTTATCCTATACCTCCAGCATCTTTTTTCTGAGAAGTTCAAATGTATGCCCGGTCACGCCTGTCGACTTAAGATAATTAATTACTCCCCCATATTTTTCATTCAGATAATAAAGAAGTCTTATCATGTTGCTCTCATCCGATTCAAACAGTTCATCCGGAACATCAGCAAGCCCAAGCTGTATGAGCATCTCTTTTTGAGTTTTGCTGACTTCCCTGTTATTATCTCCGGATACCTTGTAATCTGCCACAATCTGTTCTGCTGATACTCCGCATACGGCAAGAATCAGCATTGCAATTAATCCTGTTCTGTCCTTGCCTGCTGAACAATGAAACAGGATTCCCTCGTTCATCATTGCACAGATGGTAAAGACCTGATATATTACATCCTTGTGATTCTCAAGTATGTCGATATACAGTTCATATAAAATATTGTCCGCATTTTTATGTGCGGCTACTTCTCCGGCAATGGGAAATGCCAAATATGCCGTATTGTCATTAAGCTCATAAAAATCAGGTGTTTTTTTCTCGGATACTCTTCTTAAGTCTATACATATTTTTATGCCGTAATCAATCAGCCGTTTTTGTTCGGCTTCATCAAGCTGTGCTATATCACCTGCACGCAGAAATTTATTTTCACGCAGACGTATGCCGTCAGTGTTATAATATCCTCCAAGCTCCCTTATATTGGGTGAACTCTTGAATTCCAATGGTTGGTTAGCTGTGTACTCCATCATTTAATTCCGCCTTTCATGAATGAATCAATAATTTTGCTACTCATAAACAGATAAATTATTAAAATAGGGATAGTGGATATGGTTGAAGCTGCCATCACCGCACCCCACATATTTCCATCACCGCCGGTAAATGACTTGAGACCAATCTGTATAGGTGCAATTTCATCGCTTCTTGCAATAAGAGCCGGCCATAAGTAATCATTCCATGCGCTTATAACCTGAACAATCGCAACAGCGGAAATAGAAGATTTCATATTCGGGAGAACAATGTCACAGAGTATCTTAAGTTCATTGCTTCCGTCGAGCCTTGCCGCATCTATAAGTGCTTTCGGCATCGAATTAAAGTTCTGGTACATTGTTATATTGGCGAATACCGAACAGCAATGAGGAAGAATAATGGCAAGTACGGTATTGTTAAGTCCCATCCTGACTATATTCACATAATTAGGAACCATTATTGCCTGTATCGGAACAAGCCATATAATTGATATCAGACCATATACGAGAGTCTTTCCTTTGAATTCCCATCTTGTAAAGGCATAGGCAAACAGCACAGCCAGTACTATCTGAAAAAATGCTGTTCCTACACTTATGATTATTGAATTAAATAACATTTTAAGCAGAGGCTTCGCTGTAAAAGCTTCAACATAATTCACCAATGTCGGTGATTTTGCGATAATGTCGTATCCGAATATTTCTGCCGGTCCCTTCAAGGATGATACAATCATCCAGTACAAAGGAAACACAGCCATAAACGACATGAGAATAAGAAGTATATGTGTTATTATTTTGGCGGCTTTTGCATTCATGTTGTCCCCCCTAATTGTCGTAAAATGCCAGTTTTTTTGAAAGTCCCTGAAGAAGCACGGCTATTATTCCGAATACAAGCAGCAGCATCACGGAAGCGGCTGCACTTGCCCCTACATTCGAATTCCCGAATGCGAATTTATATATCAGATAGTAAATATTGGTCGAGCTGCCGTAAGGGCCTCCGGATGTCAGAATATCTATATATGAAAATGTCCACTGGCTTGAAAAAAGAATACTCATCATAAGCATAAGCATTATAGTCGGTGACAAAAGCGGAACGGTCACATCTATGAAGCGTCTTATTCCGCCGGAGCCATCCATCTGTGCCGCTTCGTAATATTCAGGATTGATACCGCCTATTGCAGCTGAGAACATAAGCGATGCAAATCCAATCATCTTCCATCCGCATATGAATACTACTACCCACTTGGCAAGCGCTTCCGTCATGAAAAAATTCACGCCATTTTCCAAAATCCCCAACGCAACCAAAATATGATTTATAAGTCCGTTGGTCTGATGCAGCAGCCACGAAAATACCATTCCTGTTGCCACAGGCGGCATTATCATAGGCAGAAATATAAATATCCTGTATATTCTCTGTCTGCGCTTGTCAAGATGCTGGATTAGTGCAGCAATAATGAGAGGTATTATCACGGAGAATGGAATCATCATCACAATATAAAACAAGGTGTTGATAATTGCCTGCCCGAATTGCGGGGCATTAAAAAGATTTATAAAGTTCTTAATGCCCACATATTCAGGTTCAGTTCCCGGAAGCATGTTCCATTTATAGAATGTGTATACAAGAGTCTGCGCAAGCGGCTTAATTATCCAAAAGGCAATTACTGCAATACTCGGAAGCATAAAGAGCCATGGTCTTATACCGCCTGTTTCCATCTTCTTCATTTTTTTAACATTATTTGACATCATATCCGCTCTTTCCGTTTTACTGAATATAGCTGTTAATCTGTTTCTGATAATCCTTCATTGTTGTCTCAACATCTGCATCGGTTGTAAGTGCTTTAACTGCCATATCCGCATAGAGGGATGCAATCTCGCTCGCATTATCGCCAGGCCATATTGAAGCAGGCTTGATATCGGCAAGTCTTGAAATATTAAGCTTAATTATCGGGTTGGCATCAACGAATTCTTTGAGGTATGCTTCATCATCTGCAAGATATGGTCTTAATGGCAGATAGCCTATCTGAGATGTAATTATTGTATAGCCCTCATTTCCGGTAACGTACTTAATTACCTCCCAGATTGCCTGTGCTTTTTGAACACTGTCAGGTCTCACCACGATGGCACTTCCTGAGTTGGTAGGAATTGAGTCCCTGCCGTCAAAGCCAGGCATAGGATAACCGTAAAGGTTCCAGCCGGCAGCCTTGGATGAAGATACAAAGTATGTATAAACAGAGGTTGACTGTATGTGCATTGCTGCCTCACCTGCCGCAAATGCCTGCATTGCCTCGGAATCCGTACCGCCGACGGCAACACCATCCATATAGAACTTCTTCCACAGTGAGAATGCCTCTATACCTTCCTTGCTTGCGAACTCTACTGCACTTCTGTCACTGTTAAGAACGGTTGCTCCGTTGGAATATAATATACTGTCAGTTACCCATCCGGATGAATTGACAGGTGAAAGTGCGAGACCGTATTTACCTGTTGCTTCTTTAATCTTTACACACCAGTCATACATTTCCTGCCAGTCAGCCGGAGCCTTGGTCGGGTCAAGCCCTGCCTGCTCCAAAAGGTCGCCGTTGACATATAAAATAGGTGTACTGAACGTAAATGCAAGACCGTACATTTTGTTGTCAATCTTTCCAAGCTCAAGGCAGTTATCCGGTATTCCGTTGAAATGTGCATCAAGCTCTTCCTTGGGGAATACATCCTCAAATGCTTTTATTCCATAATTGGATACAGCACCGTCAAGACTCTGAAAACCATTCTGAATTATATCAACCTGAAGTCCTGCCTTGATATCGGTTGAAGCGGTCTCGCCATAATTGTCTGCTACGAATTCAAGCTCAACGCCCTTCTCCTTACCGATTCCGTTATTGAAATTATCCATCATTGTCTGAAAGCCTGTTCCGAATGCCGCACTTGAAAAGCTGTAAGAATAGAATCTTACCTTAACAGGATTCGCAGGGTCTAACAGATTCTCATTCCAGACCACCGTACTGTCATTTTTTCCGTCGGCTGCATTCTGGTCAGAAGTGGTTTTCTGTGCACATCCTGTCATAAGCATTGAGGCTGATACCATAACCGCTGTCATACCGCTTAAAATTTTTCCTAATAATTTCTTTTTCATTTTCTCCTCTTTTCCTGATATCCAATATAAAGATATCAATTTGATTTATGTTTACGCATCGAGCTTTGAAAGCTGTTCTGCAAATACATCTAATGGAACGTCATATACTGCGTTATATTTCTGCATATCTTCAAAATGCACATTCATCTTTCCTGAATTAATTTCCGCTTTAAGGAAGCCTGCCTTGTCATCGAACACCAAATGCTTATCTTTTCTGATTTCTATGGAAAATGCTGCGGAATCGGCGGTGTATTGTATAACCTGCTCTTTTACATTAACTCCGTTGCAATGTGTGTGCCCCGTGAATATTGCGATGACATCGGTATTCTTTATCATATCAAGTACTTCCTCATTGTTTGTAAGCTGCATGGTAAGACCTTCGGTTGACCAAAATACCGGGTGATGTTCAAAAATTATTGTTCCTTTTTCAGAAGTGCTTTTAAGTTCATTTTGAAGCCAGTTAAGCTGTTCCTTGGAGATGGTTCCTGACTCTTTTCCCGGAACGGCACTGTCGAGTACAATTATTCTGTAACCATCGACATCGAATTTATAATAATATTCACCATCATGGTCTTTATTGAGAATGCCTTTATAAAATGCCGCTTTTCTGTCATGATTTCCAAGAGCATAATATATCGGTATCTGTGGTGGTATTGTGTTTCTGAGAATATCGTTAAATTCTCTGTAATCTTCCTCATTGTCCGATTCGTGTACTATATCTCCCGTCACAATCACAAAATCAACATCACTGAAATCATATCGATTTACCATATCGTCGATGTTATCTGAAGAGCTCTTTATTGCCCCAAGCATCTTCTTAATTGAATCATCATCTGCTCCTCCCACATAATGAGTGTCAGTGAGCTGTAAAAAAATCATTTTCTGCCTCCATTCTTCATGTAGTGAATTTTTTTTTGATTACATGATGATAATATAATTGTACGGAATTTTATTCCATCATTTTTTGGTCAATATAAGGTAAAAAATGCGTAATAAGTGTCTTTTATGAATATTTTTAAGCAACGTGCGGAATTTAGTTCCATATTTTGCTTGAAAAAATCATTTGATGGTGCTACTATTATTTTAGAAATCAAATAATAAAGGAGGATTCTGATTTGGAAAATACACCCTTGGAAATAATAAAGAAAAAATATACAGAATTTCATCCAAAAGAAAAAGATATAGCTGATAAGATTCTCTCATCGCCTGATAATGTTATACATAAATCCATCAAAGAGTTCTCAGCCGAATGCGACAGTGCTGAATCAAGCATTGTACGCTTCTGCAAGCTGTTGGGATATTCGGGCTTTCCCGAGCTTAAGCTGGAACTTGCAAAGGCTTCGTCTACATATACCAATGTAATGAATGTTCTGGCACCTCAATCGGAGCAGGACATTACAAGCAGTACAAGCACAATCAATCTGATTAACAATACTTGTATGCTGCTTGAAAAATGTAAGAAGGAATTGAACTTCTCACTATTGGACAATGCAGCTGATATAATCTCTAAGTCCAAGCTTTTCTTAATATATGGGTATCTCTACTCCGGCACTATTGCTCAGACTTTTACGCGAAGGATGGTTGATATGGGAATACCTGCTTTTCTTGCCTGTGACCTCATATCAATGAAACAGAACTCGCTTCTTGCCGGGTCTGACACAGTATCACTTTTTATATCGCACAGTGGAAATAACCATTATACCTTGAACAGCGCTACGCAGGCAAAGGAAAACGGTTCCAAAATTATCGCCATTACATCAGATGAGACTTCACCGCTGGCAGAATTGTCAGATATTGCAATATGCCTTCCTGTCTCCGGTGACCAGCTGTTCACCATGTATTATCCGACAGAATTTGCTTTCCAGCTTATACTTGCGAGCATAGAAAACAAGCTTTCAAAAAATAATACAGATAGTGAGCGTATGGCACGCACAAAGATGCTGAAGCTTGAACTCATAGAAAATGCACTTGACACAAAGTAAGAAAAGCTCACCCTCTTGGGTGAGCTTTTGTATACACATCTCTTAATCTTGAATTGGAAAATACGGCGTAGACCTGTGTTGCGGATACGTCCGTGTGTCCGAGCATTTCCGATACGGCATATATGTCAGCACCGTTGCTTATCATGTGAGCCGCAAAGGAATGTCTCAACGTGTAAGGAGTTATATCCTCCTCTATCCCCGCTTTTTTTGCATATGCTTTAATCAGCTTCCAAAAGCCCTGACGGCTCATCTGCCCGCCATTCACATTGGTGAACAGATATTCGCTGTAATTATCCTTTACCAGCTTGTCTCTTCCATCCTTAAGATATCGCATGAGAGCCTGCTTAGCCTCATTGCCGAACGGAATTATTCTGTCATGAGCCATTGTCTCACAATTAATGTAGCCCATCTGAAGGTTGACATCCTCCATCCTGATTGACACAAGCTCCGACACCTTGATACCTGTGGCATACAGAAGTTCAAGCATGGCTCTGTCCCTGAGAAGCTTAGGAGTATCCCCGTCCGGTGCAGTAATAAGCCTCACAACATGCTCAACCGATATTACTCCCGGAATCTTTTTATCAATCCGAGGTGCCTTAAGATTAACAGCCGCCTCATCGCTTATGATTTCATTCTTATACAGATACTCAAAAAAAGCCTTTATTGAGACTATATACCTTGATATGGTTGTCTGTGCGCAGCCTTCTCTCTGAATCTGCATAATATATGCAGTCAGATCGGTCTCTGTAACCTGATTCCATTCGGTAAGTCCCTTATCGGTCAGAAAAATAACAAGCTTTTTTAAATCCCGCCTGTATGACAGCAATGTGTTCTCTGATTTGCGGCCGTGATTCTCAATATATGTTATGTATTCTTCAACTTCTCGTTCCATTGCACCCCTTCACCCGTTACCCGATACATTCGTGAGCTTTTATGTTCTTAAGCATTTATGCTCATAAGCTCATAGCCCGTGTAGTGAATATTATATATGACTTATTTAACAAAATCAATCTGTTAAATATTTATTTTCCAATAATTTTGCTTAAAAATTCCTCAATATTGCCGGAAACACTTCGGAATTGACATATGCCTCAGCCATAATGCCTGCCGTTATCATTAACACAGAGAATATTATAACGACTATCACGGTGTAATCAGGCTTCCTTTTCATCGAATTTCTCATCGAAAGCAGCTTATATGCCGTCATTCCGATACCCAGACCATAGAAAATAAAATGCGGGAATATGAGAAAAAAGCATATTCTTATTCCATTTAGTCCATGCTCCATAAGAATAATCGAACTTACCACTCCCCAGGCCAGTCCAATATATGCCGGAAGAATGTATATAAGCTTTCTGATAAACGGTGTCAGCATGAGTATAAAAATACCTGCCATTATCTGTCCCCTCATTCTCATCAGATAGCGTATCATTGTTTTATACTTAACACTTTTTGCCATAAATGAGCGCAGATAATCGGCTCCCCATACGTTCATAGCCAGCACCCATGAAAAAGGAATAACATTTACAACAATCGACCCCGCAATTATTCCGCCAAAGAATGCCATAACAATCTTATCCGTGCCTTTGATATCAAGCTTTACATTCTGCATAAAAAAGACCCCACATCCCTTCTGCCCTGTCCGGACAAAATAAGATATGAGGTCAACCATCACAATATGCATACCAAATGCGTCTGAATCAGACCAAGCTACACCTGATATTTGAGCTTATACGCCATTATCGCCGCCATCGTCTTGCCATCCTGAAGCTTTCCCGCATATATCATATCAAGAAGTGTATCAACATCAAAAGCCTCAACATCAACACACTCATCCTCATCGAGATGCTGATGTGTCTTTCTTAAGTTTTTAGCGACGAATACATCTATCTTCTCGTTGCAGAAAGCAACTGTGGTCTGAATCGATATGAGAAACTCAAGGTCATCGGAAGCATAGCCTGTCTCCTCCTCAAGTTCTCTTGAAGCACATGCTATATAAGCTTCATCTGTCGTGTCCCTTCCACCTGCCGGAACCTCTATTGTCATCCTGTCAAGCGCATTCCTGTACTGCTTAACCATGAGAATACGACCGTCATCAAGAACAGGGACAACTGCTGCCGCTCCCTTATGTCCTATGAAGTCCCATTCTGCAATGTGCCCGTTCTGTACCTGCACCGTATCTTTATACATATTTATTACCGTGCCCTTATACACGAGTTCTCTCTTAAGGCGCTTAACTATCTCCATAATCCACTGCTTGTCCTTCCGTTTACTTTATCCCGCTGCACTTCTCAAAGCATGCATCAACTGCCTTTATGATTGAATTTCTAAATCCATGCTCTTCAAGTGCCGCAACTCCGGCGATTGTGGTACCTCCCGGTGAACATACCTTATCCTTCAAAAGTCCCGGATGTTCCTTTGTCTTAAGCACCATTTCGCCCGCCCCGACAACCGTCTGTGCAACAAAGTCATACGCAGCCTCTCTTGGCATCCCATGCTTTACGCATGCATCAGCCATGGCTTCTATGAACATATACACATACGCTGGCGAGCTTCCGCTGGCACAAGTAACCGCATTCATAAGCTTTTCATCAACAACTCTGTATGTACCGAAAGAATTGAAGAATCTGTCGAGCACTTCTCTCTCATCAAATGAGAACTCCATCGCATCATAAGCCACTCCTGTCATAGCTTCACCTATGAGAGCCGGAGTATTAGGCATTGCACGCACTATACGCACAGGCTTAATGAACTTATCCTTAAGTGCCTCTATTGTGTGACTTGGAGAAAGAGAGATAATAATATTATCCTGTGTGACAACATTCATCAGATTCTTGATTACCGTGTCATATACCTGTGGCTTAACCGCAAGAATTATGTACTTGGCACTGTTGGCACACTCGGCATTGCCCGATGCTGTACAAACACCGGTCTCCGAGCTCACGGCAACACGCTTCTTGTCTGTTGCACAGGAAAATATGATATCTGTCGGATTATATGACTTAAGAAGTCCCTTAAGCATGGCATAACCCATATTGCCCATTCCAATAAATCCAAATGTACTCATGAGTGTTCCCCTACCTCCGTCATATGTGAATTAATCTTCAAGAAGTTTATCAACGCTCACAAGCTTTACACACAGTGCAAACAGAAGAGCTGCCTTCTTCATCTCCTCCACCGTCGGGAATGACGGAGCAATTCGGATATTGGAATCCTCAGGGTCTTTGCCGTAAGGGAATGTAGCTCCGGCACCGGTGAGAACCATTCCTGCCTCCTTGCACTTTGCGACAATCGCCTTAGCACATCCCGGCATTGTATCAAAGGATATAAAATATCCTCCGAGAGGCTTAGACCAGGTTCCGATTCCAAGTCCCGAAAGTTCACTGTCAAGTATACTTTCCACAGCCTCGAACTTAGGTCTTAAAATCTCAGCCTGCTTCATCATGTGATTCATAATGCCCTGCTTATTCTTATAAAATCTTACATGTCTTAACTGATTAATCTTATCGTATCCGATTGTCTGTATTGTGAGTGACTTATTCACCTCTGCTATGTTCGCCTTAGAGGTTGCAAGTGCTGCAATTCCCGCTCCCGCAAAACTTATCTTGGAGGTTGAAGCAAACTCATACACCATATCAGGGTTTCCAGCCTTCTCACACTCTGAGAGAATGTCAAGTATCTGCGGCTGGTTATCCTCATAGAGATAATGGATTGCATACGCATTATCCCACATTATTCTGAAATCCTTTGCGGCAGGCTTAAGTGCAGCCATTCTTCTCACCACTTCGTCAGAGTATACAACTCCGCCCGGATTGGAGAACTTAGGAACGCACCATATACCCTTGATGCTGTCATCGTCCTTTACAAGCTTCTCAACCATATCCATGTCAGGGCCATCGACATTCATGGGAATGTTAATCAGCTCAATGCCGAAATGCTCTGTTATTGCAAAATGTCTGTCATATCCCGGTACAGGACAGAGAAACTTAACCTTGTCAAGCTTGCACCAAGGTGTGCAGCCACCTGTACCCTCAAGCATAAATCTGGAAATTGTATCGTACATAATGTTAAGGCTGGCATTGCCATAAACAATCACATTGGAAGCATCCACTCCCATAATATCAGCCATAAAATGTCTGGCTTCAGGAATTCCATCAAGACCACCATAGTTACGGCAGTCGGTTCCGTCCTCTGATCTATAACCGTTTGTGCTGTTGACAGCATCTAAGATCCCCATTGCAAGATCCAACTGTGCCGGTGCCGGCTTTCCTCTGGACATATCAAGCTTAAGCCCTAAACTCTGTGCCTTGGCATATTCCTCTTCGAGAGCCGCCTTGATTGTCTTTAGCTCGTCCCTGCTTAACATCTTGTACATTTCCATATCTGCTCTAACCTCCGTATTGTGAACTTTTAAAAAGTATATTATCATTGATATTCGCAAGATGCAACATATTTTTAATAAAGTGATATGTTAAAGTACAAAAATCATCTGCCACCTAAAAGTCCATCGTAGAGCTTCTGATATTTCTTTGCTGAACTTGTCCATGAGAAATCCTTCAGCATTCCCCTGTCGACAATCTTGTTCCACTCCCTCTTCTTATTGTAGAATACATGTTTTGCGTAATTAATCGTATTCATCATCTCATGTGCGTTATAATTGGCGAATGAGAAGCCCGTTCCCGTACTCTCATACTCATTGTACGGCTCGACAGTGTCCTTAAGTCCGCCTGTCTCACGGACAATAGGAACTGTTCCGTAGCGCAGCGACATAAGCTGGCTTAAGCCGCATGGTTCAAATAATGACGGCATGAGAAATGCATCACATGCAGCATATATCTTATGTGACATATCCTCTGAATAATATATATTGGCGGACACTCTGTCAGGATACTTCCATGCAAAATGTCTGAACATGTTCTCATACTGCGATTCACCTGTTCCGAGAATCACAAGCTGTACATCCTCAGCACATATCTGATCCATCATATACGCTATAAGGTCAAATCCTTTCTGATCCGTAAGTCTTGACACGATACCTATCATGAATTTTTTATCATCGACATTAAGCCCAAGTTCCTGTTGAAGTGCTTTCTTATTCTTTGACTTCTCCTTGCGGAAAGTCTTTTGATTATAGTTAGCCACAATACGCTTGTCTGTCTCAGGATTGAACTCGTCATAATCAATTCCGTTGACAATTCCGGTCAGGCAGTTAGCACGCGCTCTCATAAGACCATCCAGCTTCTCTCCATAGAAAGGGGTCTTAATCTCCTCCGCATAGCTGTCGCTTACAGTGGTGACAGCATCGGCATATACCACTCCGCCTTTTAAGTAGTTGGCATCGCCATAGGCTTCAAGCTTATCCGAGGTAAAGAAATACGGTGGGAGTCCTGTGATGTCCTTAACCTTCTGAAGATCCCACACGCCCTGAAATTTAAGATTATGTATAGTCATAACAGACTTCATGTCACGGAAAAATTCACCATCGTGAAAACGTTCCTTCATATATACCGGAACAAGACCCGTCTGCCAGTCATGGCAATGAACTATATCCGGCTTGAAGTTAAGGAGCGGCATGGCAGAAAGTGCTGCCTTACTGAAGAATGCAAACTTTTCAATATCTTCATGTATATATCCGTATGGCTTAGGTCCCGCAAAATAAAACTCATTGTCAATAAAATAATAATGCACACCGGCATATTCCATCTCAAGTACGCCGACATACTGGCTTCTCCATGCAAGATCCATATAAAAATGTGTCACATACTTCATCTGGCTGCGCCACTTCTCCGGTATGCACAGATACTTAGGAAGCATAACACGTACATCATACTGTTCCTTGTCGAAATATTTCGGAAGTGAACCGGCTACATCCGCAAGACCGCCCGTCTTTATAAAAGGAACAGCCTCAGACGCTACAAAAAGTATATTTTTCTTCATAGACTCTACCTCGCAATTTTCCATGTGACAATGCACATTTGTTTTGAAGTGCTTTTTATAATTATACCATATAAAAAATAAATATAAAAGAGCGTTTTTACCTTGCCTTATAACGGAGACGAAGCTTATCGGCTATAAGTGCAATAAACTCCGAATTGGTCGGCTTACCTTTTCCGTTGTTCACCGTATAACCGAATAATTCTTCAAGCGTCTCCATCTTTCCCCTGCTCCAGGCCACCTCTATCGCATGTCTGATTGCCCTCTCGACTCTGCTCGCCGTGGTCTGATACTTCTTTGCAATGGCAGGATAAAGCACCTTGGTTATGCTGTTTAAAATATCCGTATCCTCGACAGCCATTATTATAGAGTCCCGCAGATATTGATAGCCTTTAATATGTGCAGGAACACCTATCTCGTGAATAACATTCGTTACATCCGTCTCAATGCTTACCTTTTGATTCTCTTCGTTGAGCTCTGCAGCCTGCCTGTTCATATTGCCGGCTGCCGGATGACGCCCCATATTGCTCTTTACATATCTTATCCTGTTCAACAGCGTATTGTTGTCAAAAGGCTTCATTATGTAGTAATTTGCTCCAAGGTTAAAGGCATCCTCCGTTATCCCTTCCTGTCCTATAGCTGTGATAACAATGAACGCCGGCTTCTTCCTGATTCTTGTATCCGAATGCGTCTTTTCCATGACCGTAAGTCCGTCAAGCTTTGGCATAACAATGTCAAGCAGCACCACATCCGGCTGTGCTTCGCGTATAATATTCAGGCATGCCTCCCCATTCTCCGCCTTCCCGACGACCTCCATATCGTTATCGGTTTTTATTATGTCCTCAAGAAGCTGAAGCATCCTCTCATTATCATCCGCAATTGCAATTCTGACTTTTCCCATGTTCCCTCACTCTTTTAAAAAAAAATATAGGCACACAAAAATGTGTACCTATAAATTATAATAGTCATATCATGACAGTTCAACATATTTTTTTAGCAATATTACAAGTTTTACCGTTTATTTAGTCGTTTTTTGTCGAAAGACTAAATTCCTTATATTTCCCGCCATCAAGCTTCTTCCATGTAAATACTCCGTTCTCGCATATCATATAACCGTTCGGGCTGTCCTCCTTCGGAATAGATACCGAGCCGGGATTCAGATACCACATTCCGCTCTCACATATGCATGCCGGGACATGTGTATGTCCATGCAGAAGAATGTCCCCCTCCTTGTGAGGCGGAAGATTTCTCAAATTGAAATGATGGCCATGTGTTGCAAAAATCGTTACACCGTCTATGTAGAGAATACTGTAGTCTGCAAGTACAGGAAACTCAAGCACCATCTGGTCGACTTCCGTATCACAGTTGCCCCGCACGCACAGGAGTTCGTTCTTCACGCCGTTAAGCATTGCAATAACCTCCTTTGGTGCGTAATCACGCGGCAGGTCATTTCTCGGACCGTGATAAAGAATGTCTCCAAGCAGGAGCAGACGGTCAGCCTGCTCCCTCTCATAAGCTTCAAGCATTTTTCTGCAGTAGTATGCCGAACCATGTATGTCCGACGCAATCATAAGTTTCATAATTTTTCTCCTTCTTTGTGCTGAATCCGGCATAGCCAAGGCTGACCCGGCCGGTCTCATTGTTCTAACATCTCCTCAATAAATATCCCATACCCTTTAGCCGGGTCATTGACAAGCACATGTGTCACCGCGCCTATAACTCCGCCGTTCTGAATAATCGGACTTCCACTCATTCCCTGAATGATTCCGCCCGTGCTCTCAAGAAGTGCTTCGTCGGTCACAGTGAATGAGATTCCCTTGTTGATATTTCCATTTGACATATCAATATCCGTTATATATATGGCATAATCGCGCACTGTGCCGTCGATGAAGCTCCTTATATATGCCATGCCCTTCTGAACCGACTGCTTATAGACAACAGGAAGCGCATAGCTGTCTATATATCGGTAAATATTCTCGTCGCATACGCCATATATTCCTATATCACTGTTCGACTCAATAAAACCAAGAAAATAATCAGGGCTGTAATTTATGGAGCCCACAACCTCCCCCGGAGTGCCCGCTTTTCCCTTGACAATCGACCATATCCTCGCACAGTAAAGCCTCCCGCCCTCGGAATTTACAAGCTTTCCCGTGTCAATATCGCTTATACCATGTCCTAATGCACCAAATCTGCCGTTTTTGTCAATGTATGTGAGTGTTCCAAGTCCCTGACAATCATCGCGTACCCACGTTCCGATTTTAAGTCTTCCATTCTCATCCCTCACAGGTTCAAGCCTTACCTCAATATATCTTCCGTTACGATATAGTCCTATCTTGACATATCCGCCTGCCGATTGTTCTGAGCTGTCAATTGCCTCAATAAGTGCCTCCTTATCATCCACGCTCCGGCCGTTTACACTTACTATATAATCGCCCGGCCACAAAATGTCTGATGCCGGGCACTTCACCGTGCCGTCCGCAGTGGTTATATCACCTATATCAACAACCATTACTCCCTTCGTCTCTATATATATTCCCACAGGAATACCGCATGGAATTATCAGAACTTCATCGCACACATTAATCTTCACACTTTTGAGCGTAACCATCCCAAACAGTCTGAAATTAAGGTCATAGCTTCCAATCTCCCCCGTGCTTATATTCAGCGTATCGAGAAGATTGACATTCACCGCCTTCACATTGGTTGCATAAGCTCTTGCCACCTCGCTTACATCCGTGTCCGCAGTCTGCTCTACCGTTCCCACAAAAGGAATATTAAAATCAAGCTTCTCATCAGCATATCGATTGAGATTAATCGTATCCGGAATCTGATTTTTAACTGCATATATATAGAAAGCAGCACTTCCGGCTATCCCTGCAATCAACAGCCATATAAGGAAATGCCTGTATGTCTTTTTAAATTCATCGCACACCTTCTCCATGAAAACTCCTTTCGTAAATAATACTTGTGTTTTTCATGGTCTTAGTATGCTGCAATCATTTCATTTAAAACATGAAGATTATCCCTGGTATCTTTTAAGCTCTCTGGCATTTAAAACAGCGGTCTGTGTTATTTTGTCTCCTCCAAGCATTCTGGCAAGCTCCATAACCGAGCCCTCGTTATCAAGCTCATTTATGGATGTCACCGTCCTGTTGTCCCTTATATTTTTTACAATTCCAAAATGTTTCTTTGCCATTGCCGCAATCTGCGGCAGATGCGTAATACATATAACCTGTCGGCAGGAAGCTATTTTATCAAGCTTATTTGCAACCATCTGGGCTGTTCTTCCGCTTATTCCCGTGTCAATCTCATCAAAAATAAGTGTGTCAATCTCATCCTGATCCGCAAGAACCGTCTTGATTGCAAGCATAATTCTTGAAAGCTCACCTCCGGATGCGACTTTTGCAAGCGGCTTCGGTTCTTCACCCGGATTTACCGATATAAGGTACTCAACATAATCAATTCCGTTTGCTGAAGGCTTTTCCGTCTCTTTAAAATTAATTCTGAAATCAACGCTTAAAAAGTTAAGCTCCAAAAGTGCCTGCTTTATCTGCATCTCAAGGCTCTTTGCGGCATTCTTTCTTATGTCACTGAGCTTTTTTGCACATTCCGTAAGCTTATCGTAAGCCTTGTCAAGCTCGGCATAAGCTCTGTTCCTATTCTGCTCATATTCGCTCAAAAAATCAAATTTTTCTTTCTTTGTCTGATATGCTGCCTGAATGCTTTCAATGCTTCCACCGTGCTTTGCTTTAAGATTGTTTATAATATCAAGGCGCTCTTCAAGCTCGTTAAAACGCTCCTCGTCAAACTTAAGCTCGTCAAGATATCCCGACATATCCCTTCCGAAATCGGATATAAGGCTGTCGATATCCGAGAGCTGTTCTGCAAGCGGTGTAAGTGCTTCATCGTACTGAATGACCGATGCAAGGCTTCTGTAGGCTCTCCCAATGAGCGCAGACACGGAATCATGCTCTCCTTCCTCCATACATTCATTTACCTCTAAGAGAGCATCGGCAATCTTTCTGGAATTCTTACATCGTCTGTACTCGGCTTCAAGCTGTTCATCCTCCCCAGGCCTTAAGGCTGCCGCCTCAATCTCGTTAATCTCATACTCAAGGAAATCCATATTGCGCTTTCGTTCTTCCTCGTCCATATTAAACCCGGCAAGCTTATGTTCAATCTGCCTGTACTCTCCGTAAACGGCAGTATACTCATCCATCACCGTGCCAAGCTCACGTCTTGCAAACCTGTCAAGTATCGCAAGATGATTAGCCGGATACAAAAGTGACTGATGCTCATGCTGACCATGAATGTCAATCAAAAGCGATGTTATGTCACGCACAGTTGCAAGCGTTACATTTTCACCGTTAATCTTCATTATATTCCTGTTTTCAGTGAACTTTCTGGAAATCAGAACCTGATTGTCTGTGACAAAGATATCCTTAGCCACAAGTGCCGCCACAGTGGACTCATCCACTTGAAACAACAGCTCAACACTTGCGAAATCGCCGTGTTTACCAAGCATATCACGGGATGCCTTCGCTCCCAGGGCAAGATTGATAGACCCCAACAGAATCGACTTTCCGGCACCCGTCTCTCCCGTCAGGATATTAAGCCCTTCATCAAAATAGATGTCTGCCTCATCGATGAGAGCTAAATTCTTAACATGCAGATTAATTAACATATATTTCCTCCTTCTGACAGAACTTCTCCTGTAAAAAGGGTATCCCCCGAATTCATACCTTTACAAGCTTGTGAATCTTATCCATAAGATTTTTCGTATCTTCGACTGTTCTGACAGCACACATGATTGTGTCATCACCGGCAATACATCCGACTATCTCGTGGTAGTTCATGGCATCAATCGCAGCCGCAACAGCCATTGCCATTCCCGAAACCGTCTTTACCACAAGGATATTCTGTGCCATATCAACTGAGACATATGCCTCCTTCAGAATTCTTATGAACTTATCGCTCATCGAATTATCCTTGCCGTCAAGAAACACATACTTCTGTCTTCCCGCACCGTCAGCCACCTTTGTGAGCTTAAGCTCCCTTATATCTCTTGACACAGTTGCCTGCGTGACATTGTAGCCCTCCTCATTAAGTCTGTCCGCAAGCTCCTCCTGCGTCTCTATATTATGCTTTCTGATAAGCTCTATTATCTTGGCATGGCGCTCTGCTTTCATTGACATATCCTCTCTTTCCTATATGACACTCATCTTTTTTCCCAGAACCTGGAAAAAGCTGAGCTTACTTGTCTTGACTATCTTCGCTTTCTTCGGTGCTCTTGTTATGATTACCTTGTCACCGGAAATAAGATTGGTATGCAGCTCACCGTCAAAAGACGCAACACGCTCCTCCTGATTAGAGCGGCTCTTGCTCATCTTTACACAGATCTCATCAAACGAATCAAGTATTATGCTTCTCTGATTAATCTTATGAGGGCACACCGGTGTGAGAATTATAAGCTCAGAATTAGGCTGTGCGATAGGACCTCCCGCTGACAGATTGTAAGCCGTAGACCCGGTAGGTGTGGATATTATAAGTCCGTCTGCCGTATATGATGTCAGATACTCGTTGTTGACAAATATATCAAAATCGATAACCCTAAGTGCACCGCTTCTGTTAATTACAATATCGTTGAGTGCGACATTATTATATATAACCTGACCCTCACGGTAAGCATTCCCTTCAAGCATCATGCGTTCATCTATCTCGTAATCACCGGCAAGTACACAGTCAATCGCAGGAAAAGCCTGTTCTTTATCAATATCTACCAAAAACCCGAGTGTACCTATATTAATTCCAAGAAGAGGAAGTTCAAGCTGGCTTAAATCTCTTGCCGCCTGAATAAGAGTTCCGTCTCCGCCGAGAACTATCACGCAGTCGGTATCGGAGGGAACCATATCGGCATTCGTATAATTATAATTAGTGTTGCAGACAGCATCCACCGACTGAGTGTAGCATGTCTTTCCCTTAGCTTCCAAATAATCTATTATGCTTCTGGTAAATGTAAGATCTCTGTCTTTCGCTGTGTTGGTGACAATAAAAAACTTTTCCATCCCGTAGCCTTACCCTTCTGTACTCAAATATGGTATATCTTACAACATTTCATGTGCTTTTTCAACAATTTCGCGTATATTAAAAGGAAGTTCACCCTGAGTCTCATCGCTCTTTCTCAAGTGAAGAAGATACTCTATATTTCCCTCCGGTCCCTTAATAGGTGAAAATTCCAGGTTGAGCGGTATAAATCCGTTAGTCGATGCAAACTGCGTCACATTCTCTATTACCTCGATATGTACAGCCTTATCCCTGACAACACCTTTTTTGCCAACCTTCTCTCTTCCTGCCTCGAACTGTGGCTTGATAAGAGCGGCTATCTCCCCTCCGTCGCGAAGAAGCGTTCTGACAGGAAGCAGCACCTTAGTCAGTGAAATGAATGACACATCTATACTTGCAAAATCTATTACATCTGCTATATCCTCAGGCGTAACGAACTTGATATTTGTCTTTTCCATAACGACAACCCGTTCATCCTGTCTGAGCCGCCAATCAAGCTGTCCGTGCCCTACGTCCACAGAATATACCTTTACGGCTCCATTCTGAAGCATGCAGTCGGTAAAGCCGCCTGTTGAAGCTCCGACGTCCATGCATACCTTTCCTTCAAGTGAAATGTCAAAATGCGTCATTGCTTTTTCAAGCTTTAATCCCCCACGGCTGACATATTTCATTGTAACACCGTGAAGCTCTATCTGACATGTGACATCAAACATAGACCCCGCTTTATCCTCACGCTGTCCGTTGACGAACACATTTCCCGCCATTATAATTGCTTTTGCTTTTTCCCGTGAATCCGCAAGTCTGCGCTCCACAACAAGCACATCCAGTCTCTCTTTCATAAAAAATCCCCATTCCGCCATTTTTGCGGCACAATCTGTATATCTGCTGCAAAACTAATATCTGTCAAGCTTCTTTATAATATCGTCAGGCGTAAAACCGCACATTTCCTTGAGTTTTGCCACATTGCCATGTGTCATGTAAGCATCCGGAAGTGCCGCATTAACCACCCTTATATCATATCCGTTCTCATTTACGCTTCTGAGCACATTCATGCCAAAGCCTCCCGCACCTATGTTTTCCTCCACAGTCAGAAGCTTATCATGGTCACCTGCAAGCTCTCCAATCAGTTTTTCATCGACCGGATTCTCGAATCTTGCATTGATAAGCGTCGGATTCTCGCCGCGCTCCTTGAGCTTATTATATATCTTTACGCCTTCTTCTATAGAAGCTCCTATTGTCATAATTGCCGTACCGTATCCCCGGTATATGACTTCAGCCCTGCCGTAGCTTATATCTTCCTTATGTTCATCAAATATATCAGACACAGCCCCTCTCGGATATCTTATGGCAACAGGTCTGTCAAAGGTATTTGCAAACTCCATCATGTCCATAAGCTCTAATCTGTTTTTCGGTGCCATAACCGTCATACCCGGTATTATATTGAGATAGGAATAGTCAAATATTCCCTGATGTGTCTCACCGTCACTGCCCACAATGCCGGCCCTGTCAATCATAAAAACAACCGGAAGCTCCTGAATACATACATCATGAAGTATCTCATCAAAGCCTCTCTGCAGAAAGGATGAGTACACCGCAAAATAAGGCTTATATCCGCCCGCCGCAAGTCCTGCCGCAAATGTCACGGCATGCTCCTCCGCTATTCCCACATCAAAAAATCTGAGCGGAAATCTCTTCTGGAATCTTGTAAGTCCCGTGCCCGACGCCATCGAAGCCGTAATCGCCACAATTCTGCTGTCCTTAGATGCCATATCACATATCTTTCTTGAAAAGACATCCGTATATGTCGTCTTAGACGGTGCAAGTGTCCTGCCTGTCGCAATATCAAACGGTCCCACACCATGGAACTTATCCGGTCTGAGTCTCGCAGGCTCATATCCTCTTCCCTTCTCCGTAATGACATGCACTATGACGGAAGAATCCATCTTCTTCGCAATTCTGAACATCTTGCAGAGCTTGTTGATATCGTGCCCGTCAACCGGTCCGAGGTATGTGATTCCCATATCCTCGAACTTCATTCCCGGAAGAAGGAGCTGCTTGATTCCACTCTTTGTCCTGTGAATCTGCGACACAATCCTGTCACCGTACAGAGGAATCTTTTTGAGTGAGCTCTTGACATTTTCATTGATATCTCTATACGCATTGCCTCCCCTTATATTCGTAAGCATCGTTGAAATCGCGCCTACATTTGGAGAAATTGACATATTGTTATCATTTAAAACTATAATAAAATTGCTATGGTTTTCAGACGCATTGTTGAGTGCTTCAAGGGCAAGTCCGCCGGTGAGTGCTCCGTCACCTATTATTGACACCACATAATTGCTTCCACCTGACAAGTCTCTCGCCTTAACATATCCAAGTCCTGCCGATATTGAAGTTGAGCTGTGCCCCGTGTCAAAGCTGTCACAGCAGCTCTCTCTTCTCTTCGGGAAGCCGCTCATCCCGCCATATTGTCTCAATGTATCAAATTCATTCTTACGCCCTGTAAGAATTTTGTGCGTGTACGCCTGATGTCCGACATCCCACACCAATTTATCCTCAGGCAAATCAAACGATAAATGCATTGCCATCGTAAGCTCAACCGTTCCAAGGTTAGACGCGAGATGTCCTCCCGTCCTGCTCACATGGTCAATCAAAAATTCCCTTATCTCCGATGCCAGCTGGGGCAAATCTTCGGATGGAACATTTTTAATATCGTTTTCTTTGTTTATCATATCAAGTATCATAACATACCTCGTTCCAATCCTAATACTCTCTCTTCACAAGGCTTCCGATAAGCCACAGCAGGAAATTCTTTTCCTTAAGAAAATCTTCATCATAAACAGAAACCGTTCTTCCCTTCGCGATACTATCCAGAATATCTTCTGCCTTCTTTGATAATGCCTCAACCTCTTCTGCTGCCTTATCAAGTCCGAACAAAGTGACATACGTTGTCTTGTTATTTTTCTCATCGCTGTTGAGCGGCTTGCCGAGCACAGCAGCGTCCCCCGTGCAGTCTAAGATGTCATCCTGTATCTGGAATGCCATTCCGACGCACCTTCCGATTTCTTCAAGCTTCTCAAGCGTGCTCTCATCGGCTCCCGCAAGCGCGGCTCCTATCATCATCGAGCCCTCGATGAGCGCACACGTCTTTAATCTATATATATAATCAAGTCTATCCTTGTCAGGATTCTTTCCCGTAAAAAGCACATCAACCGACTGTCCTCCGAGCATGCCGTAAGGTCCCGACTTCTCGGCAAACACCGTCAATGCCTTGACAATATTCCTTCTGTCCTCATCGCTGCCTGCATAGTCAAATGCCCTGAGTGCCGTCTGGGTTGACCAGTGAAGAAGTCCGTCACCGGCAAGCAGTCCGCAGGCCGCCCCGTATCTGCTGTGTGTCGTCGGCTTTCCTCTTCTTAGCTCATCGTTATCTATCTCAGGCATATCATCATGCACAAGCGAGTAGGTGTGGAGATATTCCATAGCCGCCATAAAAGGCTCATTGCGCTTGTCCTTACCGCCCATAAGTCTGTACACACTGTCCATAAATACAGGTCTAAGCCTCTTTCCGCCCACAAGTACACTGTAATTCATTGCAGAAATAAGTTCGGTTAAAAAGCCCTCCTCTTTAGGAAGGTACTTCTCTATTATTAAATTGGCATAATCCGTTCTGCCGCAAAGAAGTTCCTGATAATCCACCATATCAATCTTCATCTCCATTCGAAGCTGCAGACTCTTCCCTGAGAACAATTATCTGCTTTTCCACATTGTCAAGCTGCTTAGCACACTGTGCCGTCAGCCTGATACCCGCCTCATAAGCCTTAAACGCTTCTTCTAATGACATATCATTCTGTTCAAGATTGTCAATAATCTCTTCTAATTTTTCAAAATTTTCTTCTATACTCTTAGCCTTCGCCATCTCAACCTCCGGCCTGCATTCTATATCTTCAGACGCTGTTTCTCAGTACCTGATACCACTGCTTCAAAGCTTCCGTCAGACAATACCACTCTGATATTTTCACCGATTTTTATATCATTGATGCTTTTCACGGCATATTTGTCCTCACCCTCAATATATCCGAAACCGCCGCTGATTTTAGTCATAGGTGAAAGTCCTCCAAGCTTTGCCGCAAGAAGCTTGAATCTGCTGTTCTTAGAATCAACAAGTCTGTCAACAGATATATCAAGCCTCTGTCTTAACATATCCAAATACTGCCTGTTGTCCGAAAGTCTCTTTTCGGGAGCCGACATCTTAAGTCTTAAATTCATTGAATTGATGCGTTCCTTCAGGGCTGCCACGCGGCTATCCATCAAATTGTCAAGCGTGCCGTATATATCCTCTATTCTCCGGCACCACTGTACATAATCAAACACTGCAAGTTCCGCAGCCGCCGAAGGTGTCGGTGCGCGCATATCCGAAACAAAATCAATTATCGTATAGTCAGTCTCATGCCCGACAGCCGATATTACAGGTGTCCTGCACTCAAATACGCTTCTTGCCACACACTCCTCGTTAAATGCCCATAAATCCTCAATTGAGCCTCCTCCTCTTCCGACGATGATTACATCAAGGTTCATGGAATCTAACACCCGGATTCCGCGGCATATCGTCTCCGCCGCACCCTCGCCCTGAACCTTCGCAGGATACAGGTAGAGCTGCACATAGGGATTTCTCCTGTGCGAAATGTTGATTATGTCCTGAATCGCCGCTCCGGTTGATGCCGTAACAACGCCGATGTTAAGCGCATACTTTGGAATCGGCTGCTTATATGAAGCATCGAACATTCCCATCTCCTCAAGCTCAGCCTTTAGGGCAAGGTAACGCTCATAGAGAGCTCCCGCACCCGCCTGCTCTATGCCCTTGGCATACAACTGGTACTTGCCGTCCCTCTCATAGACATTGATGCTTCCCGAGACCTTGACCTGCATTCCGTCGCGCAGCATGAAATTAAGTCCGTTTCTGTCGCCCGCAAACATCACACATGCGAGTGCACTCGCCTCATCTTTCAGAGTAAAATAAATATGTCCGGAGCTGTGATACTTGCAATTAGACACCTCTCCGGTCACCCGTACCCTGTTAAGCACAAAGTCCGTCTGAAACATATTCTTAATGTACCGGTTAACCTGACTTACACTATATGCATCTGCCATACTACTTCACAAGCTTGCCCAGAATTCCGTTGACAAATGAAGGTGAATCGTCTCCACCATACTTCTTTGCAAGCTCAACAGCCTCGTTGATTGCAACATTAGTCGGAACATCATCGTCAAAAAGTGCCTCATAGACTGCAAGACGAAGTATTGTAAGTTCAACCTTACCGATTCGTTCCTTCTTCCAGCCGACACAGAGTTCTTCAATCTTACCGTCCACCTCAGGAAGCTTCTCCTCAATCTTCTTCGTCCTGTCCGTTATAAGCTTCTGATGTTCTTCCGTGAGTGTGAGCGGTTCAAAATAGAGCTTGTCCTGCTCATCTAAATCCGCCGCATCATGAAATTCCACACGGAATAACAGCTTAAATACATGTTCTCTTATTTCACTTCGTCTCATACAAAAAATCCTTTCACTATAACGATAATAAAGGCCCTGAAACGCTCAAGGCCTTCACCACTCTCTACTTATTTTCTATCTTCACGCCTGCAATCTTGACATTGACCTCTGCAACCGTAAGTCCCGTCATCGTCTCGATAGCACTTGAAATACGTTCCTGAATCTTCTCACTGACCTCAGGAATAGAATAACCGTACTTAAGAATAACCGATACATATACAACTGCCGTATTATCTGTTATCTCAACCGTAACACCCTTAGAAAGAACCTTCATTCCAAGCTTGCTTACAAGTTCATTGGTAATATTTCCTGACATGCACTCAACGCCTTCAACCTCGGTAGCCGCAAGTCCTGCAACTATGCACACAACCTCGTCTGCCACCTGAATGTTACATATTCCTTTATTCTCACATATTGTGTATGTGCTCTCACCACTCTTTGACATAAGTCCTCCAATCCGCCTCCGTCAGGGAAGCCTGCAATACGGTAATATACATACATTATACCCAATACTTCCCTTTTTTGCAAATAAAAAATACACAACCTGTTTGCTTCCATTGTATATCCTCGCGGAAGAGACGTTTTTTACCTCCTCAGTGTTTCATGAAACCGGCTGTCCATCACCGTAAGTCTCATTTTCACTCTCGTTCCCGGCACCGGCACTTGTCTCTGCCGAATCGTCAGCCGAGCTCACCGCCGATATTGTGATATTCTCAACACTCACGCCCGATTTTCTCTTTATTATATCCTCAATCTGAGCACGCTCCGTATCAGAAAGGCTCGCTCTGTATACAACAACATCCGCCTGTTCGTCGGTAATCGAGACGATTACATCCGTAAAGCCCTTAGCCTCAAGAAGAAGCTCTGCCGCTGCCTCCCTCTCTGCAATATCGGTAAGTGCTATCATTCTGCTTACGGCTTCCGACTTGCCTGCCTCATCAAGCGCACTGTTGTTGATTATATCAAGAAGTGATTCCTTGTTGGCCGCTCTCACCTGCTCACGGTCAAGCTTGGCACTTATTATAAAATCAGACTGCTTCGTGCTTGTACTCGTACTGCTGCCACCCGTCGTTCCGCCTGTCAGCACAGTTGCTCCCGGATCCGTCACCGAAAAATCGTCCGGTTCCGCATCATTGCTTAAAAGTTCTCCTGTCTGCGCATCCGTCTCTCCCAGACTAAGACTTACATTTGACACCTTTGTGTCCTTGCCGCTTTTAGATACCAAATCCTTGTAATTTATGTAGCCGGCAACGGCTATCATAATCGCGAGCGCCGTGATGATAATCTGATTTTTTTTCAAAATACGTTTCAAATGCTTATCCCTCCATCTTCATAACTTTTATTTTGTTGATATCTATCCCAAGTGCGGTACTTACGGCTTCAGTGATTGCCGCCGCCACCCCTGCATCGGAAGCCCCCTGTGCAAGCACAAGCACTCCGCTTATTGCAGGATAAACGGTTTTAGTGACATATGGAGTGAGCGTTCCGTCACCTCCCTTTGCAAAAACAACAGTCTCCTCACTCGCCGCTTCACCGGTTTTTGTATCTTTCTCCACAATAAGCTCACCGGAATCCTTCAAGGTAATAAACACCTTTACCGTACCTGCACCTTCTGCTTTTGAGAGTATCTGTTCGAGTCCCGTCTCAAGATTCTTCACGTAATCCTGCACCGTATCCGGCTCAGAAGCCGGGTTATGTGCCGCCGTAACGGCATCGGTCGTATTACCTGCATTATCCGTGCCTGAAGCCCCGGTATTTTTACCCTTAACCGGCAGCGAAACTATGACAAGAAGCACCCCGGCAAGCAAAAGCAGCAGCAGCTTATCTTTTGAAATATGCAGATTCTTAAGCGTTGAAATTATTTGACTGATTTTCAAGGTCTACCTCAATCTCCGAGCCCCTCCTTATAATCCTGCCGGTTATATATGTTAATATATATATTAGACTGCGGCAGATTATAGAAGTTGGCCAAATTATTTTTTAATGTTACAAGATTATAATCATAAAACGCATCATTTTCATCCACGTATGCTCCCGAACCTCCGTCCTGCTGTTCTTTTTTCAGCGTAAGCCTGATAAGCTCGACAGCACCATATTTTTCATCATCCACATCAAGATTAAGCTCAACCGAACCATCGACAAGCTCATACCCTCCATCAGCCGCATACATGTCCGCACGTTCAAGAACAGAGGCTGTGTACATGCTTACAATCTCATCGTTCCTTCCCTTCTCGGCATTAAGTATATCGGCGTATACACTGTCAGAGAGTTCATAACCGTCTAATATCCCGGCATCAATTTCAATATTATCTCCCAAAAAGAATGCCGATACAGGCTTTATCACGGCGATAACCATGATGATTCCTCCAAACAGCTTTATATATCTTACATATTTCTCGCTTGACACCAGATTCTCAACCATACTTAAAACAATGTATATGCTGAAAATATTTCCTATATATCCGCTTAAGTCCATCCATTTCCCCTCATTCCGCCGGTGGCATTTTATGTCCCCGCATAAAATACGGAGTTCGTCGACGCACACACCATGGCTATAGTTATGAGCACCATTATTCCTGCATTCACACTGCTGACCATCAGCAGGCTTATTCCCTCGTGCATTCCACTGACACATTCCGTATAATTTTTATCCGCCACCGGTTCTAAGAGTGCTCCTGCCGCCTTGCAGCCATACGAAAACACAAAAAGCTTAACCGCCGGCATTGCACAGAGCATTACAATCACAATCATTGCTGCAACTCCGATACTGTTCTTTATAAGTGCCCCTGTACCTATTACAATCCCTGCCACTGCATCTGCCGCCGTCCCGGCACCCGGTATCATCCCCACAAGCTTGGTAAAAGCCGTTCCCTTAAGCGAATCAAGCATCGGGCTTATAAGTCCCTTTATGATATTAAGTCCTATCACCACACCGAAAAGTGCCTTGTTAAGCCATTCGAGCATTTCTTTTATAAGTTCTGCAAGTTTTCCGAAGATACTGTCCTTTGATAAAAAATTCATCATATTTATAACCATATAAACGGATGTTCCGGGTATGATTACCTTTAAAATAACCTTGTCAACAAGCATTATGAGAAACATTGCCATTTCATAAAATGCCGCCGCCCCGGCACTGCCGCTTCCCGCTGTTATAACAATCGCATAGGTAGGTATCAGCACCTCCATGAATCCGACGATGCTCTCTAACAGTTCCTCTGCAACACCTGCTGCCCACATCATTCCCGATGTCATAACAGCCATCAGGGCTATCTGTATGATATATTTCCCCGTCTTTGCCATGCCTGCTTCAAAAAAAGTTCCTGCAAGGTTCTTAAACAGTGCCCCTGCAATTCCAAGCAGAAACAGTTTTATGAATATTTCCTTCTGCCTGACAAATCCTCCAAAAATGCCATAAACAGCGGCAGTCCCCGCCATTCTCAGAGCGTCGCTGTATTTTCCGCACATCACAAGCGAAGCAATATCCTCAAACTCAACATCATATTCACTTATGGAGTCATCAATCTCATCGTAATCGTAATCATCAAGAGACACCGCTGACACCCGGCACGTCATTGACAGCGTCATAAAAATACAGCACACGGCAAAGACGATGATTTTCAATATGAATTTATTCATAGCAGTTCTCCTATAGTCTGAAGCAGGCGCACAATCACAGGACAGCTTATAAAAAGAAGAGACAGCTTGCCAAAATTCTCAATCTGCACCGCAAGTGCCGAATACCCCATATCCCTGCACAATGCTCCGGCAAATTCGGCGATATATGTAAGCCCTGCCATTTTTAAAAGAATTGCAATATAATCACTTTCTAAACTTATGTAATCTGCTATGGTTTCTATCTGTCCGATGATTCCCGATAATCTTCCCGCCATGAACAACAGCACAACCACGCATGCTCCAAGATTTACATAAGCCGAGAAATCTCCCTTGGCATTTTTAAGACTCATGGCAAGAAGTGCCCCTGTCATTCCTATTACAGCTACCTTTATCATGTCCATAAACATCACCCCTACAAGGAAAACAGACTTTTTATCGTTTCAAACAGCTCATATATATATGGCACAATCCAGAAAAGAACAAGAATAAGTCCTGCAAGACTTGTCAAAAAGGCATGTTCCTCCCTGCCGCTGTGCTTTAAAATCTGTGAAATCACCGACACCAGAATTCCGACTGCCGCTATTTTAAAAATAAGGCTGACTTCCACCCTATACCCACCTTTCATATAAGAATTATGGTAAGAAACAGCCCCGCCATCACCCCCAGCCCCATATACATTCTGCAATTATCTGCATATTTTTCTGTCAGTGCGGCAATATCCGCTTCAATACTCTCAAGATACAGGTCAATATTATTTATCTGTTGTGTAATGTCAAGATATCCAAGACTTTCCGAGACGCGGACAAGATTGTCACACTCCCTGCCGTCAAGATTAACCCTCGCGGCAAGTTTTTTTGTCTCCTCCTCCCACACCTCCTTAAGAGAAACCGCCTCATCGCTTCCAAGTCTTCTTCCTACGTTCCAAAAAAAATCCCGTATATCCTCACCTCCTACACCGCATCTTTCCCCCACATTCATAAAAGCTGCCGGAAGAGTCTCAACTCCGTACCTTAATTCTCCTTTAAGCGTACAAAAGCACTGCTTAAGGAATTTAAGTCCCTCAATTCTTGCCCTAAGCTCAAGTACAAGTCCTCTTGCGTAAAGTGTTGTCGCAGCCGTGATACATACTGCTCCCGCTATTTTTATTGACAACATGTTTTACGGGCGCTTCGCCCGGACACCTCCTTCCCGTTTTGCAGACTGCACTCATATAAAAGCACCATTCCGGCATCATACACCCTGCAGCTTCTTTCACTTCCAAGCTGGATATACCGCTCAAATATTCCCTCAGACATAATCTGCTGTTCAAAGCTGTTTTCATCCGAGTGCATGGTACATAAAAGTGCCGCACCACAGGAACGTGCGGAGCGGATTGCTCCTATGTCTTCAGATTGATTAATTTCATCTACTGCAATAACCCTCGGAGACATGGCTCTAAGCACCATCATAATACCTCTGTTTTTTGGTGCCATATCCATAACATCCGTACAGTCACCGACATCGTTCTGCGGCACGCCCTTATAACACGCCGCAATCTCCGAACGTTCGTCAATTACCGATACCGTTATGCCGCGATTTGACACACATCTGACTATATCTCTTAAAAGCGTGGTCTTACCGCATCCCGCCGGCGACAATATTAGCGTACTGTATAAGCCTTCCCCTCGCAGCAGATGCTTTGTGAGCTCATCGGCTATACCTATTCGTTCCCCCGCAAGTCTGAAGTTCATGGAGCTTATGTTTTTAATATGCTTTATCTCACCCTTATCGCACACTGCCTGTCCGCATATCCCGACACGATGCCCGCCCGGAAGTGTGATAAAGCCATTCTTGATTTCCTCGTTAAATGCATAAAGTGAATAATCGCTCATCAGCTCCAGACATCTTGCCAGTTCTTCTCTGCTGCATACAATCGTATTCAGCGGCTGTCTGCATAACTGCCCGTCCGTCGTAAGATAATACATTCTTCCGTCACCTACAATAATCACCGGCCGGTTGATTCGAAGTCTTATCTCCTCAACACCTTTAAATGCCGTTGCTGCCACCAGCTTCTCAATACCCGCTTTCAGCTCCCCGGTAAAATATATTTCTATCCCCATTTCCCTCCTCCTTTCAATCTTACGGATTATATAGGCAATTGCGAAACTATATATTTGAATGCGTGCGTTGTACAAATTTAACAATTCACCGCAGGCACGCTTTCGCTACATGAATCACGC